>Ga0209570_1000161_pt1 | contig 131605 bp, 118 predicted proteins | sample EBPBio172007_DNA_FD_185861 | JGI IMG/M metagenome (GOLD analysis project Ga0209570, IMG submission 185861) | Wastewater treatment Type I Accumulibacter community from EBPR Bioreactor in Madison, WI, USA - Reactor 1_9/17/2007_ DNA (SPAdes)... | ecosystem: Engineered > Bioreactor > EBPR >... | reverse complement strand
CGAGGCGGTGTAGAGGGACCAGTTCGTCGTGCGATAACGGGCGCGGGATGGCTTGCTCATGCGGCCCGTCTAACCGCATGGATTCGCAATGTGAATCCTAGACGGCCAGAGTTCTGCAACAACGCCGCGTGCAACACATCCCGGTGCCGCCCGACCCGGCCCTGATCGCGCGCCTTCTCGGCCTGACCAAGGCCGTCTCCACCGCGCTCGGCGCCCCGCCCGACAAAACGAACGGCGCAAGAGGCTGACCGGAAAAGATTCCCAACAGCCTGAAAGAGATCAACGGGCAAAGGACCACCGCCGCGCGGCCATGGCGGCGCGCCCCAACGCACACCCGCGCGATAATCTTCAGAGATTTCAAGGGTAAATGGCGGACCCGGAGCGATTCGAACGCCCGACCCTCAGATTCGTAGTCTGATGCTCTATCCAGCTGAGCTACGGGTCCGTCTTGAGGGGGCGTTTAGCTGGCCCGCTCGGGCTTGGCAAGGGCGAAAACGCGAAAACCTCAGCTTGGCAATCCGGCCTTGGGCAGACGGATCAGAAACTCGGTGCCTTCCGCGTCGGATCGGGCAAGTTCCAGCCGCCCGCCATGGCCGCGCACCAGTTCGGCGGCGATGGCAAGGCCAAGGCCGGTGCCGCCCTTGCGGGTGCCGCCCTGAAATGCCTCGAAAAGATGCTCCCGCGCCTTTTCCGGCAGGCCGGGGCCGCTGTCGCCGACGCGGATGCGCCATTCCTCGGGCCGGTCCTCGCCGGAAATTTCGATGGTGCCCCCCTCGCCCGCCGCTTCAATCGCCTGCCGGGCGTTGCGCACCAGATTGGACAGCACGCGGAAAAGCTGCTCGCTGTCGGCACGCACCTTCAGCCCCTCGGGCATGTCGATCAGGCAGGCGACGGCGGTATCCTCGGCCAGCCCCTCGGCCTCGGCCACTTCGGCGGCAAGTTCGGCCAGCGCCACCTCGCGCAGATCGGGCGCGGCCTCTTCGGCCTTGCCGAATTTCAGCGTCGATTCGCACAAGCTCACCGCCCGGCTGATCGAAGAGACCAGCTTGGGCGCCGCGCGGGCGACGGTGGGGTCGGCGCTGCCCTCAAGCCGGTCGGCGAAAAGCTGGGCGGTGGTCAGGATGTTGCGCAGGTCGTGGCTGATCTTGGCGACGGCGCCGCCAAGCTGGGCCAGCCGTTCCTTCTGCCGCAGGCTGCCGGTCAATTGCTGCTGCATCTTCTGCATGGCTTCTTCGGCCTCGCGCAGTTCCTCGACCTGCGCCATGGGGGCGATCACGCGGCGCACATCCTCGGGCGCTTCGGCGTAAGAGGCCATGTGCCGCGACACCCGGCGGATAGGCTGCACGATCAGCCTCTGCACCGCAAGGAACAGCAAAAGCGCCGTCACCGCCGAAATCAGCGCCGAAAGCAAGAGGATACGCAGCCCGTAGTCCAGCATTTCGGCGCGCAGGGGGGCCTCGTCCATGGTGACTTCGATCAGCAGCCCTGCCTTCTGCACCGGATTGCCGATGACGCGGATGATATCAGACCCCGGCGTCAGCAGGCAGGCAAAGGCGTCGCGGATCAGATCCCATGGCCCCGCCTCGCGCAGGTCATAGGTCGCGGAAATCGGGCGCGGGATGGGCGAGGACAGCACAAGCTGGCGCACCTCGTCGCGGCGCAGGACGATGTTGTAGACCTGCGCATTGGCCAGAAGCTCTGCCTCCAGCTCGGGCGAAACCATGTCTTCAGCGGCCAGTTGCGACAGTGAGGCGATCTGCGCCTTTTCCAGCCGGTTCATCAGGAAGTCGGCGCGGAACCGGGCGATGGAGGGCACGAAGATCAGGATTTCGGCCAACATGACAAAGCCGACGGTCAGCATGAGGAACCGCCCCGAGAGGGTATTCAGGAACCGCCCCCGCCCCGATGTCAAACCCTGCCATCCCCTTTGTCGCAACGCCGCTCAGGGCAGCAGCCGTTGCACCAGCCGAACCACCCGCCTAACCGCAGGATTATCAAAGAGTCGGGCCGAGAAATAGGCCCCAGCGGCCCGCTTGCCGATTTCCGCCCGCGTCGGATAGGGCAGGATCATTCCGGCGATGGTGGACAGCTTTACCCGGCCGGTAAGCGCGAGTTGCCAAAAGGCAATCGCCTCGCCCGCGCCGGGGCCGACCAGCGTCGCCCCCACCGGGCGCCCCTTGACCACCATCAGCTTGAGGAAACCCGCCGTGCGCCCCTCGGTTCGGGCGCGGTCATTGCCCGCGCAGGGTTGCCGCAGCACGGTCAGGGCGGCGCCATGGGCAGTGCGGGCCTCCGCTTCGGTCAGGCCCGCCTGTGCAAGTTCGGGGTCGGTATAGGTCACGCGGGGCACCCGCTGCGGGGCCTTGGCCGGCAGGCCCAGCAGGATCTGGCGGATCACCACCCCGGCATGGGCGCCCGCCAGATGGGTGAACTGCGCCCCACCCGCCGCATCGCCCAAGGCATAGACCCGCCGATTGGTGGTTGAACGCAGGCCCGCCCCCACCGTCACCCCCTGCGCGGTATGGGCCACCCCCGCCACGTCCAGCCCCAGCCCCTCCAGCATGGGTTTGCGTCCGGTTGCGGCCAGAAGGTGGCTCGCCGTGATCACCTCGCCATCGGCCAGAACGGCCTCGACCCCCTCGGGCAGCGGGCGCAGGCGGACCACCGCCTGCCCCTGCCGCAGCATCACGCCTTCGGCCGCAAGGGCGTCGGTCACCACCAAAGCCGCCTCGGGGTCTTCGCGGGACAGAAGCTGTGCCGCCTCGATCACCGTCACCTTGCAGCCCAGCCGCCGGTGCGCCTGCGCCATTTCCATCCCGATCGGCCCACCGCCTAGGATCAGCAGGTGTTCAGGCGGCGCGCGCAGGGCAAAGATCGTCTCGTTCGTCAGGACCGGCACCCGCGCGATGCCGTCGATCGGCGGCAGCACGGGCCGCGCGCCGGTGGCAATCACAAAGCGGCGGGCGCGGATCAGATGACCGCCCGCCTCCACCTCACGCGGAGAGGTAAAGCGCGCCATGGCGCGGATCACCGTCACGCCCAGACCTTCAAAGCGTTCCTGACTGTCATGCGGGGCGATGGCAGCAATCACGGCATCCACATGGTCTTTGGCCGCGGCAAAATCCACCGCAGGCACCTCGGGCCGCAGCCCCATGCCACCACGCCGCCGCGCCTCGGCCGCAGCGCCCGCCGCCAGCAGCGCCTTTGACGGCACGCAGCCATGGTTCAGGCAGTCGCCCCCCATCGCAGCGCCCTCGATCAGCACCACCCGCGCGCCCATCTGCACCGCCCCGGCCGCCAGCGACAGCCCGCCAGACCCCGCGCCGATCACGCAGACATCGGTGCTGATCCGCGTCATTTCCCATCCTCCACGCCGGGCCGCAGCGCCCGCCACAGCACCGGGCCCGCGACAAGCGCCGCCAGCCCGCACAGCCCCAAAACCACCTGCGGCGAGGTCAGCAGGCTGAGGTCAGGCGCCTCGCCCCGCGCCAGACCCTCAGCCAGACCGCTGCCCAGCGTGGTCAGGATCAGCGCGCCGGGCAGGATGCCCAGCACCGTCGTCGCCGCAAAGGGCCAGAGCCGCACCCCGGCAAAAGCAGGCAACAGATTGGCGGCAAAGAAGGGAACCACCGGCAAAAGCCGCATCACCAGAAGCGCAGGCCATGCGTTGCGTTGCAGCCGCTGTAACAGCGCCGCCCCCCGCCCTTTGGCCAGCCGGGCCGCAACATCGGCGCCAATTCCGGCGCGGGCCGCCAGAAACACCCCGACCGCGCCCAGCGAGGCGCCGGTCACATTATAGACCACCCCCGGGAACAGCCCGAACAGCATCCCCCCCGCCAGCGTCGCCAATGTCGCCCCGGGCAGCGAAAGCGCCACCATCCCCGCATAGCCCAGCACGAATGCCCCCGCCGTCAACAGCGGGTGGGCGTCGCGCAGCGCGGTCAGCGCCCCGGCATGGCGGTCCAGCGCCTGAAACGACAGGTCATCGCGCAGGAAGATCACGCCGATCAGCGCCGAACAGGCGATGATCAGCAGGGGCAGGCGGCGGATCACTCCGTTTCGGGGGCTGGAAAGGTGCATGGCCCAAGGATGGCGTCCGGGCGGGCGGCTGACCAGCCCCTTCACGCCGGGTTGATGGCCGGGCCTTCTGTCTGCCCTTGCCGGGGCGCGCAACCTGAGAAATGTTGCAGAAATCCCGCGCCGCCCACGTTGACAGGGCCTGAAAGCGCCCGTAAAGACCGGGCTTCAAGTTACCGCCCTCGAATCCCCGCGGGTTCGGGACGCCGTCTGATGGAGAGCCGCGATGAAGCGCACTTACCAACCGTCGAACCTGGTTCGCAGCCGTCGCCACGGCTTCCGCGCCCGTATGGCCACCAAAGGTGGCCGTCTGGTGCTGGCCGCCCGCCGCGCCAAGGGCCGCAAGGTTCTGTCCGCCTGATTTCCTTGACGGCCTTCGGGCCGGAGGATGATGCGATGACACCGCCGGAAACCACGGGCCAAGGCATGGATGCCGAAGCGCCCGTTGCGTCTCCGGCGGTTTCGCTTTGCCTTGAGACGCTGCGCAACCGCCCCGACTTTCTGCGCGCCGCCTCGGCGCGGCGGCAGGGCACCGGCGGCTTTCTGTTGCAGGCCCGCGCCCGGGACGATGACAGCAACGTGGTGCGCGTGGGCTTCACCGCCTCGAAGAAGATCGGCAATGCGGTGTCGCGCAACCGCGCCAAGCGCCGCCTGCGCGAGGTGGCCCGCGCCATTCTTGCACATGCGGCGCGGCCCGGCTGGGACTATGTTCTGGTCGCCAAGCCCGGCGCCACCACCACCCGCGATTTCGCCCTGCTGCTTGACGATCTGACCGCCGCCTTGCGGTCGGTCCACCGGGGGCGGCCATGACGCCGCTTGCCCATCTGGTTGCCATGCCGGTGCGCGCCTATCGGCTGCTTCTCAGCCCCTGGGTCGGCCATGGCTGCCGGTTTCAGCCCACCTGTTCGGCCTATGCGCTTGAGGCGCTGGAACGCCATGGCGCCGTCAAGGGCGGCTATCTGATGGTTCACCGGCTTTGCCGCTGCCATCCCTGGGGCGGCCACGGCTATGACCCGGTTCCCGGCGCCGACCCCGACTTTGACCGCGCGCATCACCCGTAACCGCCCGCCCCGTCCCGCCGTTGATGCCTCCGGCGGGAGTATTTGAAGAAGGGCAAATGCAAGGCGTGTTTTGCATTACCGGCAGCGCTCTGGCATAGCAGGCCATCCGAGAGGGACGATCATGTTTGACGACGATGACGCCGACGACATCCACCCGCTGTTCTACGGCGCCCCCAAAAGCACCGAGTTCCGCAAGCTGCGCAAGCGGCTGGTGCAGAACGTGCGCGAGGCGATCGAGACCTATGGCATGGTGCGCCCCGGCGACCGCTGGCTGATCTGCCTGTCGGGTGGCAAGGACAGCTATACCCTTCTCGCCGTGCTGACCGAGCTGAAATGGCGCGGCCTTCTGCCCGTTGACCTTCTGGCCTGCAATCTGGATCAGGGCCAGCCCGGCTTTCCGGCCACCGTCCTGCCCGAGTTCCTGACCCGCATGGGCGTGCCGCACCGGATCGAATATCAGGACACCTATTCGGTGGTGATCGACAAGATCAAGCCGGGCGGCACGATGTGTTCGCTGTGTTCGCGGCTGCGGCGCGGCAACCTTTACCGCATCGCGCGGGAAGAGGGCTGTTCCACCGTGGTTCTGGGCCATCACCGCGACGACATTCTGGAAACCTTCTTTTTGAACCTGTTCCACGGCGGCAGGCTGGCCTCGATGCCGCCGCGGCTGGTGAACGAAGAGGGCGACCTGTTCCTCGCCCGCCCGCTTGCCTTTGTCTCCGAGGCGGATTGCGAGAAATTCGCCCGCGGCATGAATTACCCCATCATCCCCTGCGATCTGTGCGGCAGTCAGGAAGGGCTGCAACGCGCGCAGGTGAAAAAGCTGCTGGATGAATGGGAGACCCGCAGCCCGGGGCGGCGGCAGGTGATGTTCCGCGCCTTGATGAACGTGCGCCCCTCGCATCTGGCGGACCCCGGCCTTTTTGATTTCGCCGGGCTGATGGCGGGAAAGATCGAATTGTCGGGAAATCCTCCGCAACTGAGAGATGTGGATTAACAGATCACTCAACCTGATTCTCTAGACTGACCCTGGCCGGGATGCCCGGTTTGGTCGGAGAACAGGTCATGCCCCAGCGGTTTCCCGATGCGCTTGTCGCCCTGCGCTGGCTTGGCGCGCAGTTGCGGCGTCCCGAACTGATGGTGTTCCTGCCCGCGCTGACGCTTGCTGCCTTCTGGCTGGGCGGGGAAGAGGTGCTGATCCTGACGGCGCTGGCGGCGCCGCTGATCTTTACCATCGCCGGCGCCTTCCGCTTTGCCGATCCGCCGCCGCCCGGCCTGCCCGAGGCGCTGGGGGGGCTGGCGCTGCGGCCCCATATCCTCGCCGTGCTGGACCACGCCTACCGCGAGGCGCCGATCACCGGCGCGACCACCGCCTGCCTTGTGGTGCAACTTGACGAGGTTGAGGAGCTGGCCCGCCGCCATGGCCGCGCGGCCCAGACAGAGGTGCTGGCGCGCACGGCCGAACGGCTCTGCGCCGCGCTGCGCAGCGGCGATACGGTTGCCCGGCTGGAAGGCGGCGGTTTTGCCGTGACGCTTGCCCCGGTGCGCCGGCTTGACCTTGAAACCGTGGTCCAGATCGCCGCCCGACTACAATCGGCGGTGACCGTGCCGGTCAGCCTGAACGCCACGCGGCTGCATCTGACCTGTTCGGTCGGGTTCTGTCTGGCGGTGCGGGCGCCGGAACCCTCCGGTCAGGCGCTTCTGGATGCCGCGCTGATGGCCGCCGATGAAGCCGCAGCGAACGGCCCCGGCGCCATCCGCGCCTATTCGCCCGAAATTTCGCAGCGCCGCGCCAGCCGCAGCGCCCTGCGCGAGGAGTTGGAGACTGCACTGGATGAAGGCCAGATCCGTCCCTATTTCCAGCCGCAGATTTCCACAGATACCGGCGCCATCACCGGGTTCGAGGCGCTGGCGCGCTGGCATCACCCGACCAGCGGCCTGATCCCGCCTGCCGAATTTCTGCCGCTGATCGAGGACTCGGGGCTGGGGGAGCGTCTGGGCGAAGTGATCCTCTACAGCGCCCTTTCGGCTCTGACCCGCTGGGACAAGGGCGGGCTTGAGGTGCCCAATGTCTCGGTCAACTTTTCAAGCGCGGAACTGCGCAACCCGCGGCTGGCCGACAAGCTGAAATGGGAGCTTGACCGCTTTGACCTTGAGCCGCGCCGCCTGACCGTGGAAGTGCTGGAAACCGTGGTCGCCGAAACCGCACATGACGTGATCGTGTCGAACATCGCGGCGCTGGCGCGGCTGGGCTGCGGCATCGACTTGGATGATTTCGGCACCGGCCATGCCTCGATCACCTCGATCCGCCGCTTTGCCATCCGGCGGCTGAAGATCGACCGCAGCTTTGTCACCCATGTCGATGAAGACCGCGAACAGCAAAAGATGGTCTCGGCCATCCTGTCGATGGCCGAACGGCTTGGCCTTGCCACCCTTGCCGAAGGGGTCGAGACGCCCGGCGAACATGCCATGCTGGCGCAACTGGGCTGTGGCGATGTACAGGGCTTTGGCATCGCCCGCCCGATGCCGCTGGAAGAAACCTTCGACTGGATCGCCCGCCACCGCGCCGCACAGACCACGGCACCCCGCATCGGCCACCGGGCGCGCTGACCCCGCCCACCGGATGCGCTGACACCCGCATCCCGCCCTCTCCGCCAAGGCGGCCCGGGGCACCGTGAACGGTGCCCCGGGCCGCCTTTTCGCGGAAATCCTCTCCGCAGGCCCGCCCGGCCCCGCGATGGGGGGAAAACCGCTTGACCTTTGCCCCCCCCTTCTGTTGAAGCACCGCTGACCCTGAACGGAGTGGTGGTGGTCCGATGGACGATCAAAACAAGAACCTCATCCTCGCAACGATCCTCAGCTTCCTCGTGATTCTGGGCTGGTTCGTTGCAGGCCCCATGATTTTCCCGCAATGGTTCCCGACGGAAACCACGCAGGAAGCCACCGCCCCCAATGCTGCGGGCCAGCCTGCCGCCACGCCGCCCGCTGCGGGCGAGCCGGCCGCCGGCGCCGCCGCCACGCTGGAAACCGCGCCGCTGCCCGAGGCGCCGCGCCTGACGATCGACACGCCCAAGCTGGCCGGGTCGATCTCGATGCTGGGCGGGCGGATCGACGATCTGTCGCTGAAAACCTACCGTGAGACGCTGGAAGCGAATTCGCCCAACGTCCGGCTGCTCTCGCCGGTGGGGCAGGCTTTCCCCTATTATGCCGTCTTCGGCTGGACCCCGGGCAAGGGGCTGACTGCTGCCGACCTGCCCGATGCCAAGTCGCAATGGACCGTCGCCAGCGGCAGCACGCTGGCCCCCGGTGCGCCCGTCACCCTGACCTGGACCAACGGCAAGGGCCTGACCTTCACCCGCACCATCGCGGTGGACGAGGACTTCATGTTCACCGTCACCGATGCGGTGCAGAACACCGGCACCGCCGAGGCGCGCCTTGCCCCCTATGGCATCATCGCGCGCCACGGCCTGCCCAAGTTGCAGAACATCTATGTCGTGCATGAGGGGATCATCCGCCGCACGGACGGCAAGTATGAAGAAACCGACTACAAGGATGTGACCAAATACGATCCCGTCGAGGCCGAAGGCGCCCCGGCCGAGATTGCCGAGGGCACGACCGACGGCTGGATCGGCATCACCGACCACTACTGGATGACCACGCTGATCCCCGAGCAGGGCAAGCCCTACAAGGCGGTGACGAAATACGTCCCCGGCGCCGACATCTATCAGACCGAAGTGCGCCAGCCGGTGCTGGCTGTTGCCCCCGGCGCCAAGGCCGAAGTGACAACGCGTCTTTATGCCGGGGCCAAGGAATGGGCCACCATCCGCGACTATCAGGACAAGGCCGGGATCGCGGGCTTTGTCGATTCGATCGACTGGGGCTGGTTCTATTTCCTGACCAAACCGATCTTCTCGGTGCTGCACTGGCTGCATGGCATCATCGGCAACATGGGTCTGGCCATCATCGCGCTGACCTTCGTGCTGAAGGTGCTGGTGCTGCCGCTCGCCTATAAATCCTATGTCTCGATGGCGCGGATGAAGGAACTGCAACCCGAGCTTGAGGCGCTGAAAGAGCGCGCGGGCGAGGACAAGCAGAAGCTGCAAAAGGAAATGATGCAGCTTTATAAGGAGAAGAAGGTCAACCCCGCCGCAGGCTGTCTGCCGGTGCTGATCCAGATTCCGATCTTCTTCAGCCTTTACAAGGTGATCTTCGTCACCATCGAGCTGCGGCAAGCGCCGTTCTTCGGCTGGCTGAAAGACCTGTCGATGCCCGATCCCTCGTCGCTCTATAACCTCTTCGGTTTCCTGCCGTGGGATGCGCCGATGGCGGGCACGCTGACCCATACCATCTTCATCGGCGTGCTGCCGATCCTGCTGGGCGTGTCGATGTGGCTGCAGCAAAAGCTGAACCCCGCGCCCGCCGATCCGGTGCAACAGCAGATCTTTGCCTGGATGCCTTGGGTCTTCATGTTCATGCTGGGCAGCTTTGCCTCGGGGCTGGTTCTCTACTGGATCACGAACAACACGATCACCTTCATGCAACAGTATGCGATCATGTCCAGCCACGGCCACCGGCCCGACCTCTTCGGCAACATCCGAAAGACGTTCAGGAAAAAGCCCGCGCCGGTGGCGGTGCCCAAGCCCGAGAAGGTGCGCAAGAAATGACAGGACGGCTGGCGCATCTTTTCCGCCACCCGATCAAAGCCCACGGACGCGAGGAACTCGCGTCCGTTGTGCTTTCGGCGGGGGCCGCCCTGCCATGGGACCGGCACTGGGCCGTGGCCCATGCCGCCTCGAAATTCGACGCAGGCGCCCCGGCCTGGACGCCTTGCCCCAATTTTCAGCGCGGCGCCCGCACGCCCGCGCTGATGGCGATCACCGCCGTCTTTGACGAAGGCACCGGCGAGATGACCCTGCGCCACCCCGATCTGGCCGAGCTGCGCTTTCATCCCGAAACCGAAGGGGCCCGGCTGATCGACTGGCTGGCGCCGATCAGCCCGGACGACCGCTTTGCCCCGGTGGCGCTGGTCAAGGCGCCTGGCGTGGCGATGACCGACAGCAATTATCCCACCGTGTCGATCAAGAATCTGGCCTCGAACGCCGCCTTGGCCGCGCATATGGGCCAACCGCTCTCGATCCACCGCTGGCGGGGGAACCTGTGGGTGGACGGATTTGCGCCCTGGGCCGAGTTCGGCTGGATCGGGCGGCAATTGCAGGTGGGCGAGACGCGGCTTGAGGTGCGCGAACGGGTGGGCCGCTGCAAGGCGACCAGCGCGAACCCCGAAACCGGGGTGATTGACGCCGACACATTGCGCGGGCTGCGCGACGTGGTGGGCGAACAGGATTTCGGCGTCTTTGCCGTGGTCCTGCAAGGCGGGCGCATTCAGCCCGGCGACAGGGTAGAGGTGATCTGATGGCGCTGCAATTCATAACGGCCCGCGAGCCCGAGGACGAGCCGCGCGAAAAGGGCCGCCTGATGTTCGCGGGCCCCGTCGATTTCGTCAAAGGCGTCACCACCATGGCCGCCCTGCCGCCGCCCGACCGGCTGGAGATTTGCTTTGCCGGGCGGTCGAATGTGGGGAAATCCAGCCTGATCAATGCGCTGACCGGGCGCAAGAACCTTGCCCGTGCCTCGAACACGCCGGGGCGGACGCAGGAAATCAACTTCTTCGCGCTGGGAGAGGTCCGCTATCTGGTGGACCTTCCCGGCTATGGCTATGCCGAGGCGCCGGTGGCCATCGTCGCCAAATGGCAGGCGCTGCTGAAACAGTATCTGCAAGGCCGCCAGACGCTGCGTCGCGCCTTCGTGCTGATCGACACGCGGCATGGGGTGAAGGCCGTGGATGAAGAGATTCTGACCCTGCTCGACAAATCCGCGGTCACCTTTCAGGTGGTGATGACCAAGGCCGACAAGGTGAACCGGGAAACGCGCGAGGCGAATATCGCGCAGGTCAAGGCGGCCTTGGGCAAACATCCGGCGGCCTATCCCGAGATCATCGTCACCTCCTCGGAAAAGGGCGAAGGGGTGGAGACGCTGCGCGCCATCATCGCCACGCTGGAATAGCCGGAGCGACAAACAGGGGCTGGCGCCCGGCGCGCGCTTGCGGCAGGTTGCGGGCAGGAGCCCGCCATGCCGCCCCCGACCTCGCCTCTGGCGCCGCTGCGCCACCCTGCCTTTCGCCTGATCTGGACCGCCACGCTGGTCTCGAATCTGGGATGGCTTATTCAGGGGGTGGGCGCGGGCTGGCTTATGGCCGAATTGACCCCCTCGCATGACATGGTGGCGCTGGTTCAGGGTTCGACGACGCTGCCGATCATGATTCTGGCGGTGGCCGCCGGGGCGCTGGCCGACAATTTGGACCGTCGCAAGGTGATGCTGGCGGCCCAGCTTTTCATGGGGGCGGTTTCGGTGCTGCTGTCAGTGGCGGCATGGGGCGGTTGGCTGGGGCCGTGGAGCCTCTTGTGTTTCACCTTCCTGCTGGGCCTTGGTTCGGCGCTGCATCTGCCGGCATGGCAGGCGTCGATGCGTGATCTTGTGCCGCGCGAAGACCTGCCTGCCGCGGTCACCCTGAACTCGATGAGCTTCAACCTCATGCGCTCGATCGGCCCAGCCTTGGGCGGGGTGATCGTGGCGGCGGCGGGGGCAGCGGCGGCCTTTGCCATCAATGCCGTCAGCTATCTGGCGGTGATCTTCGCCCTCTTCCGCTGGAACCACCGGCCCGAACGGCGCGACCTGCCGGCAGAGCGGCTGCATTCCGCGATCTGGGCCGGGCTGCGTTATGTGGCCCTGTCGCCCAATCTGATGCGGGTGATGGCGCGGGCCTCGGTCTTTGGCCTTTCCGCCGTTGTCCTGCTGGCGCTTCTGCCGGTGGTGACGCGCGACACGTTGCAGGGCGGTGCCACGACCTATGGGCTTTTGCTGGGCGCCTTTGGCCTTGGCGCCATCGGTGGCGCGCTGGCCAGCCCGCAACTGCGCCGCCGCGCCGGGATCGAAGCGATTGTCGCCTGCTCTTTCCTTGCCTTCGGGGCGGGGACCGTGCTGGTGGCGGTTTCGACCACGCTCTGGCTGGTGCTGCCGGGGCTTTTGATGGCGGGGGCGGCCTGGGTTTCGGCGCTGTCGCTGTTCAACGTTTCGACCCAGCTTGCCACGCCGCGCTGGGTCGTGGGGCGGGCGCTGGCGGTCTATCAGACCGCGACCTTTGGCGGGATGGCGCTGGGAAGCTGGCTCTGGGGCTGGATTTCCGAGGTGGGCAGCCCGCAAACCGCGCTGCTAGTCGCGGCGGGCGTCATGGTGGCCGGCGCGGTTCTGGGGCGCGTCCTGCCGATGCCGGACTTTTCCGACGTGAACCTCGATCCGGCCAACCGCTTTCACGAACCGGCGCTGCGGCTGGACCTCAAGGCGCGGTCAGGGCCGATACTGGTGATGATCGACTGGGAGATTCCGCCCGCCAACACCGACGCCTTCCTTGCCCTGATGGCCGACCGGCGGCGCATCCGGCTGCGCGACGGGGTGGGGCAATGGGCCTTGCTGCGCGATCTGGAAACGCCGGATATCTGGGTGGAAAGCTATCACGTTCCGACCTGGGTTGAGTATATCCGCCACAACCAGCGCCGCACGCAGGCGGATTCGCAGAACTGGGACCGGCTGATGGAATTGCACCGTGGCCCCGAGCCGCCCCGCATCCACCGCATGATTGAACGCGAGACGGTGCCGCTGCACGACGATCTGCCGATTCTGGAAAACCCCAAGATCCTCTAGACGTGCTGGGCGCCGTTCACCTCGATCTCGGCGCCGGAAATATAGCTCGCCTGATCCGAACACAGGAACCAGATCGCATCTGCCACTTCAGAGGGCTGGCCCAACCGCTGCATCGGCAGCTCCTCGACGATCTTGTCGGTGCCGGGCGACAGGATTGCCGTTTCAATCTCGCCCGGCGCAATCGCGTTTACCCGCACGCCCAAGGGGCCGAAATCATGCGCCATCTCGCGCGTCAGTGCCGCCAGCGCCGCCTTTGACGTGGCATAGGCCGCCCCGGCAAAGGGATGCACCCGGGCGCCGGCGATGGAGGTGACGTTGACCACCGCGCCCTTGGCCGCCGAAAGCTCGTCGCGCAGCCCGCGCGCCAGCACGATCGAGGCGAAAAAGTTGACATGGAACACCTGCCCCCAGGTCCGCAGGTCGGTCTCCAGCGTGTTCAGCCGCTTGCCCCCCGGGCCTTTGGGCGAAATCCCGGCGTTGTTGACCAGCGCGTGCAGCTTGCCCCCGATCTTGTTCTTGATCACCTCAATCGCGGCAATGGTCTTGTCGGGGCTGGCAAGGTCGATCTCGATATGGTTCTCGGCCCCGTTGGGCCAAGGGCAGCGCGGATCGAAGGGCTGGCGCGAACAGGTCAGCACCCGCCAGCCTTCACGCTCAAACCGCTTCACCGTGGCATGGCCGATCCCGCGCGAGGCGCCGGTCAGCACTAGGGTCTTCTGCTCGGACATGATGCCCTCCATTCTGGCGCCGACCTTACGCCGCACAGGGCCAAGCGCAAGCCAATCGGCGCTTGGCAGAGGGGGGCAAAAGCCTTATGGGGCGGGGAACCGGAGGCCCCCATGAAACAGCAGACCCTGACCATGACCGACGCCATCACAACCGCCAAAATGCTCTCGGAAGCCCTGCCCTATCTGCAACGTTTCACCGGCGCCGTGGTGGTGGTGAAATTCGGTGGCAATGCCATGGGCGACGATGCCGCGATGGCGGAATTTGCCCGCGATATCGTGCTGATGCGGCAGGTGGGCGTGAACCCGGTGGTGGTGCATGGCGGCGGGCCGATGATCAACGACATGCTGAACAAGCTTGGCATCAAGAGCGAGTTTGTCCGCGGCAAGCGGGTGACCGACAAGGCCACGGTGCAGGTGGTCGAGATGATCCTGTCCGGCCTTGTGAACAAGCGGATCGTGCAGGCCATCATGGATGCCGGCGGCCGCGCCGTGGGGATTTCCGGCAAGGATGACGACCTGATGGTCTGCGTCGCGGATGATCCCGAACTGGGCTATGTCGGCCGGCCGGTCGAGATGAACGTGCAGGTGCTGCGCGACCTCTACAATGCCGGGATCATCCCGGTCGTGGCGCCGGTGGCGACCGGCATGGCCGATAACGAGACCTTCAACGTCAACGGCGACACCGCGGCAGGGGCGATTGCCGGGGCGTTGCAGGCCGACCGTCTGCTGCTGTTGACCGATGTGCCCGGCGTCAAGAATGCCGCGGGTGAGGTGATGACCCAGATCACCCCCGATGAAATCCGGCAGATGACGGCGGATGGCGTGATCTCGGGCGGCATGATCCCCAAGACGGAAACCGCGCTGATGGCCATTGAACAGGGCACGCGGGCGGTGACCATTCTGGACGGCAAGGTGCCGAATGCCTGCCTTCTGGAACTGTTCACCGATCACGGCGCGGGCAGCCAGATCCGTTCGACCGAACCCCGGGTGAAACCGCGCGTCCGCCGCTGAACCCATAATCCGTGCAAAAGGCCGGGGGCGTCGCTCCCGGCTTTTTGCTGTCTGGATTGGGGTTGCGGGCGGATGCCTCCGGCGGGAGAATTTGGAGAAGGGCAAATGGGGGGCGGGATGCTGGCCGATCTGACGCAAAGGCTTGCCGGGGAGCGGCTGGAGGTTCTGGGCGGCCTTTCCTGCGAGGGTGAGGCCGGGTTGCCGCCCGGCACCCGCACGCTCCTGATGATCGGTCCGGCAGAGCCGGGGTTCTGGGCGCATCTGAAGGCGCAGCCGGAATGGGGCGGGGAAGACCCCGTGGATCGCTGGTCGCGCCGGGTGATCGGGCGGATCGCCTGCGACCTTGGGGCCAAGGCGCTGTTTCCCTTTGGCGGGCCGCCCTACCATCCCTTCTATCAATGGGCTTTGCGCACGGGCCGGGTCTGGGATAGCCCGGTGCGCCTGCTTGTTGGTGCCGATCAGGGGCTGATGGTCAGCTTTCGCGGCGCGCTGGCGCTGAAAGAGGTGTTGGACCTGCCCCCCGCCCCCCCGCGCCCCTGCGATAGCTGTGCGCAACCTTGCCTGACCGCCTGCCCCGCCGGGGCACTGGGAGCGGCCGGCTATGATGTGCCCGCCTGCCATGCCCATCTGGACCGTGACGGGGCCGCCTGCCTGCAGGGAGGCTGCCTTGTGCGCCGCGCTTGCCCGGTCTCGCAAGGCTATGCAAGACTTGAAGAACAGTCGGCCTATCACATGAGCCGATTCCACCGGGCGGGAGGAACCGCCTGATCCCTGGGGAGGGCAGAACGAATGAAGCGGCTGATCCTGACGCGCCATGCCAAGTCAAGCTGGGACGATCCGCTGACGCCCGACCATGACCGACCGCTGAACGAACGCGGCAAGGCGGCGGCGGCCGATCTGGGTCAGTGGCTGGCCTCGCGTGGCTATGTGCCCGATGAGGTCTATTGCTCGGATGCGCTGCGCACCCGCAAAACCTGGAGCGGGATTGCCCCCGCCCTGCCCGGTTCGCCCGTGCTGGAACTGAAACCAGCGCTTTACCATGCCGGGCCGGATGTCATGCTGGCCGTGCTGCGCCACGCCAAGGCCGACACGGTGATGATCATCGGCCACAACCCGGGCATTGCCGAATTCGCGGCCAAGCTGGTGGCGCAGGCACCGCGCAACGCCGAGTTTGCCCGCTATCCCACGGGCGCCACGCTGGTTGCCGATTTCGCCGTAGAAAGCTGGGCCGATCTGGGCTGGGGTCAGGGCGTGGTGGATGATTTCATCGTGCCCCGCGAAATCGCCGCCTGATCAGTCGGCCCCCAGACGCTCGAACAGGCGGCCATAGGCCGTCTGTCCCAGCCGGAAGGCATCCAGCCGGAAGAACTCGTTCGGGGCGTGCAGGTTTTCGTCACCGTGGCTGAAGCCGAACATCACGGCATGAACGCCCAGCGTTTCCAGAAGCGTTGTCATCACCGGAATCGAACCGCCGACCCGCGTGCGATAGGGCGCGCGGCCATAGACCTCTTGCAGAATCTGGCTGGCGACGGCGGTGGCATTGTGGCCCGAGGGCACAAGGAACGGGTCGGCGCGGCCGGGGTTGCGCAGGACTTCCGCGGTCACGCCGGGCGGGCAATGCTTTTCCACATGGGCGCGGATCGCCTCAAAGATCGCTTCGGGCGATTGCGCCGCCACAAGGCGGCAGGTGATCTTGCCGCTTGCCACGGCGGGCAGCACCGTCTTGGTGCCCGCCCCCTGCCAGCCGGAGGTCAGGCCGTTGATGTCGAGCGTAGGGCGCGCGAAAATCCGCTCCTTGGTGGTATAGCCCGGCTCCCCCCAAGTGGCAGAGGCGCCGGTATCGGCCAGAAGTTCGGCATCGGGGAAAGGCACGCGGTCAATCGCCGCGCGCACCTCATCCGAAAGCGGGATCACGTCATCGTAGAAGCCTTCGACGGTGATCAGCCCATCGACATTGCGCAGCCCCGCAAGGATCTGCGCCAAGGCCAGCGCCGGATTGGCGATACCGCCGCCCACCATGCCCGAATGCTGGTCCGAACGCGGGCCTTTGACCACAATCTCCAGCGAAACCAGCCCCTTCAGCGCCTCGACGATCTGCGGCTGGCCGGGCGCCCATTGCAACCCGTCGGCGGAAAAGATCATGTCGGCCTGCAACCGATCGGCATTTGCGGCAACAAAGGGCGGCAGGTCCGGGGAGCCGATTTCCTCTTGCCCTTCGAAAAAGAATTTCACGTTCACCGGCAGACGGCCCGTCGCGCGCAGCATCGCCTCAAACGCCAGAATCGGGATCAGCATTCCCCCCTTGTCATCCGAAGCGCCCCGGCCCCAGACCCGGTCCTCGCGGATTTCCGGCTGAAACGGCGGAGTGGTCCAGAGGTCAAAGGGTTCGGCCGGCTGCACGTCAAAATGGCCATAGATCAGCAGCGTCGGCTTGTCGGGCCCGGCGTGCAGCCATTCGGCACAGACAACGGGATGGCCTGCGGTCGGCAGCACCTCGGCCCGCTCGGCGCCGGCGGCGGTCAGGCGGGCCGCCACCCATTCCCCGGCGCGCTGCACGTCGGGGATGTTCTCGGGCTTGGCCGAAACCGAGGGGATGCGAACGAAATCAAGCAATTCCTCGACGAACCGCGGCTGGTTCCGGTCCAGATAAGCTTCCCAAGACATCGCATACCCCTATTGCTGCGCGGCCAGCCTTGCCGCGACGCGCAGACAGGTCTTGCCCCCGGGCGACGCCGGGGCGGCGAAAATGGCAAAGGCGCCCCTTCCGGGGCGCCCCTGCCGATGATCGGTGCCTCAGTGCCCCAGAATCTGGCTGAGGAACAGCTTGGTCCGCTCGCTCTGCGGATTGTTGAAGAACTCTTTCGGTTCGTTCTGCTCGACGATCTGGCCCTTGTCCATGAAGATCACCCGGTTCGCCACCGCCTGCGCAAAGCCCATTTCATGGGTGACGCAGAGCATGGTCATGCCCTCTTGCGCCAGCTCGATCATGGTATCGAGAACTTCCTTGATCATTTCCGGGTCAAGGGCCGAAGTCGGCTCGTCAAACAGCATGATCCGCGGCTTCATGCACAGACTGCGCGCGATGGCGACCCGCTGCTGCTGACCGCCCGAAAGCTGACCCGGATACTTGTGCGCCTGCTCGGGGATCTTCACCTTGGTCAGAAAGTGCATCGCCGTCTCTTCCGCCTCTTTCTTCGGGATCTTGCGGACCCAGATCGGCGCCAGCGTGCAGTTTTCCAGAATGGTCAGATGCGGGAACAGGTTGAAGTGCTGGAACACCATACCAACCTCGGAGCGCACCTTGTCGATATTCTTGAGGTCGCTGGTCAGTTCGGTGCCGTCCACGATAATCTGGCCGGATTGATGCTCCTCCAGCCGGTTGATGCAGCGGATCAGCGTGGATTTGCCCGACCCCGAGGGGCCGCAGATCACGATCCGCTCACCGCGTTGCACGGTCATGTTGATGTCGCGCAGAACGTGGAACTGACCATACCACTTGTTCATGCCGGTGATCTGGATTGCGACCTCGTCCGAGACCGCCATCTTGAGAGAGGCTTCAGCCATTTTGGGCTCCTTAACGGTGATCGGTCTTCAGCTTGCGCTCGAGATACATCGAATAGCGCGACATGCTGAAGCAGACGACAAAGAAGATGACGCCGACAAAAATGAACGGCTCCCAGTAGATACCGCGCCATGCAGTATCCGACAGGACGATCTTGCGCACACCCTGCAACGGGTCCATCAGGCCGACAAGGGCAACCAGCGTGGTATCCTTGAAGAGGCCGATAAAGCTGGACACGATGCCCGGGATCGAGATTTTCAGCGCTTGCGGCATGATGATCAGCCGCTGCGCCTGCCAATAGTCCAGACCCAGCGCATCCGCCGCCTCATACTGGCCGCGCGGCAGGGCCGCGAGGCCACCCCGCACCACCTCGGCGATATAGGCCGAGGCGAAGATGATCACCACGATGATCACCCGCAGGATCAGGTCGAAGTTGGTCCGCGGCGGCAGGAAATACAGCAGCATGAAGTTGGCGCTGAACAGAACCGTGATCAGCGGCACCCCCCGGAAGAACTCGATGAAGCTGACCGACAGCGTCTTGACCAGAAGCATGTTCGACTGCCGCCCCAGCGCCAGCAGGATACCGATGGGAAGCGAGGCGGAAATCGCGGTGATGCCGATCACGAAGGCCAGAAGGAAGCCGCCGAAATCATCCGAACGGACATAGCGCAGCTCGATCGGGAACCATTGCGCCAGAACGCCGGTGATGTGGCTTTGCACCAGCGACCACCACAGCACCGCCGCGATCAGGCCGATGGCAGCAGCCACCACAACGCCGACATGGCGCTGCGTCAGGCTCCAGACCAGCGCGAACAGGCCAAAGCCTGCCACAGCGCCCACCGTGCCCCAGACCGAGCCGCCCCAGAGCAGCCAATAGGCCACTGCCGGAAAGGCCAGCGTCACCCAGACCAGCTTTTTCGGTGCGACCCAGGCCAGCGCCGTCAGCCCCGCCATCACAGCCGCCGACAGGGCAATGTGATAGCCGTCGGTGCCAAGGCCCCAAAGCGCCAGAACCAAGAGCACGCCGACAATGCCCGCCATCAGGGCGTTGGCCCGCTGCAACCCGTAATACAGCACCGGCGCCAAGGCGACGAACATCAGGGCAAAGGCGGTGGTCGGGCGCCAGTATTCGGCAACCGGGTAAAGGCCATAGATGAACTGGTTCCAGCGCACCCGGACCATGGCCCAGCAGGCGCCGCCCACCTCGGCTGCACCGCTGTCGGCGATGATCTGCCGGCATTCGGTCAGCGAATTGGCGTTCCAGACCCCGTTCAGCAACCAGGGCATTGCCCCCTTGATCAGCGAATAGATCGAGATCAGCGCAAGGATCGTCAACACCGAATTCAGCGGCCCCGAGAACAGGTTCTCGCGCAGCCACTTCACCACCCCGCTCTGCGAAGTCGGAGGGGCCTGCGGGTCCAGCATCTGGTGGCGGACAAAGGAAATATCGGCCATCTCAGCGCTCCTTCAGTTTGACGGCGGCGTTGAAGACGTTCATCGCGGCAGAAATCATCAGGCTGAGGCAAAGATAGATCAGCATCATCAAGAGCATACATTCAAGCTCGCGCCCGGTCTGGTTCAGGGTGATCCCGCCCAGCGTGCCCTTGAGGTCAAGATAGCTGATCGCCATGCCCAGCGTCGTGTTCTTGGTGATGTTGAGATACTGGCTGATCAGGGGCGGGATGATCACCCGCAGCGCCTGCGGCAGGACGATCAGGCTCATCGTGCGGCCCGGCCGCAGGCCAAGGGCGAAAGACGCCTCGGACTGCCCGCGCGAGATGGCCATGATCCCGGCGCGCACCGCTTCGGCGATATAGGTTGCCGAATACAGCGTCAGCGCCACGACCAGCGCGGTAAAGCTGTGCGCCACCGTGATGCCGCCCTGAAAGTTGAAGCCTTTCAGCGCCGGATAATCCCAGTGAAAGCCAAGAGCCGCCAGAAACAGGATCACCGGCGCGAACAGGATCAGCAGCGATTTCCACCAGGTCACGGGGCGGTCGCCCGTCGCCTCTTGCACGGCCTTGGCGCGGCGGCGCAACACGATATTGCCCCAGATCGAGGCCAACAGGATGGCCAGCGTCGCCACCACGGTCAGGTTCACCGGAACGGTCGCAATGGTCACCGTGCCCAAGGGCCGGTCCACCAGCGGCGCGGGGAAGCTCGACCCGCGGTTGGTCACCGCAATCACCCCGAACAGCATGTTCGCGGCGGGCTCTTGCCCGGCGGCGATCATCTCATCGGTGACGCGGAAATCCTTGGGCTGCGGCCGGGTCTCGGAAAAGACCACGAAGGTCAGGATGATCCACAAAAGCAGCGGCACATTGCGGAAAACCTCAATGTAGACCGTCATCAGGCGCGCCACGAGCCAGTTCTTCGACAGCCGCAGAATGCCGACGAACACCCCGAGGATGGTGGCAAAAAGGCAGCCGAAGAAAGCCACGACCAGCGTGTTCAGCAGCCCCACGAACAACGCACGGCCATGGGTGCTGTCGTTGGTATAGGGGATCAGTTGCTGGTCAATGTCATAACCGGCGCGGTTGAACAGGAAGTCAAAGTTGATGTCCTTGTCGCGCATCGCCAGATTGGCGATCGTGTTGTTCGTCAGCCAGACCAGAAAGGCGAAGAACAACAGCAGCACGATGAACTGGATCGTGTAGCTGCGATAGCGCGTATCATATACGAGCATACTGAGCCGAAAGTGATCTTTCGGCGCGTCGATGGCGAGCGTCATGCGATTTTCCCCTGTGCTGACCGCTGTGCCGTCTTGCGCGGCTTATAGGCGGGGGATCCCCGGGTCAGGCTTTCATGTTAGCAAGACGGGCGCAGCTTGCGCTGCGCCCGTTGGCCGTTGCGGATCAGCGCAGCGGCGGTGCGTATTGCAGGCCGCCTTCGGTCCACAGCGCGTTCAGGCCGCGGGCCAGACCGATCGGGGTGGCCGAGCCGATGTTGGCTTCGAAGATTTCGCCATAGTTGCCGCCTGCCTTGATGGCATTGTAGGCCCACTTGGCATCCACGCCCATCAGCTTGCCGGTGTCGTTGTCGCCAACGCCAAGCAGACGCTTCACTTCCGGGTCATAGCTGGCATCGTCGGTCGCAGCCTTGACGATGTCGTCGATATTGGCCTTGGTGATGCCCTTCTCTTCGGCGATCAGCAGCGCGAAGTAGGACCAGCGCACGATGTCGCCCCAGTTGTTGTCGCCATGGCGAACGACCGGGCCGAGCGGCTCTTTCGAGATGATTTCCGGCAGGATGATGTGGTTGGCCGGATCGGCCATCGCGGCGCGGGTCGAGGCAAGGCCCGAAGCGTCGGTGGTGAAGGCGTCGCAGGCGCCGGCTTCATACTGACGCTGGGCTTCGCTGTCGTCGGCCACGGTGACCGGGGTGTAGCTGATGTTGTTCGACTTGAAGAAGTCGGCCAGGTTCAGCTCGGTCGTGGTGCCGGTCTGGATGCAGACCGTCGCGCCGTCGAGTTCCTTGGCGGACGAAACGCCGAGGTCTTTCTTCACCATGAAGCCCTGACCGTCATAATAGTTCACGGCCACGAAATCGAGCTTCAGGTCATTGTCGCGCGAGAAGGTCCAGGTCGAGTTGCGGACCAGAACGTCCACTTCGCCCGAGGCCAGCGCGGTAAAGCGGGTTTCGCCGGTGGTGGGGACGAACTTCACCTTGGTCGGGTCGCCGAGAACGGCGGCGGCGACGGCGCGGCACAGATCAACGTCAAAGCCGGCCCAGTTGCCGCTGGCATCCGGGGCGCCGAAGCCGGTCAGGCCGGTGTTCGAGCCGCAGATCAGCTCGCCACGCGCCTTCACGTCATCCAGCGTGCCGGCAAAAGCCGAACCCGCGACGATCGTGGCAGCCGCGACGGTGCCGAGAAGAACAGATTTGTTCATACTTACCTCTTCCTGTGATCCGCCCCTTCTGTCGGGGGCGGAGGTGATGCCCTGCGTGGGTCGCAGGTGCGATACCGATGGTCGGCCCGGGTCAGCACCCGGGTCGCCAGTGTCGGCCATCTTCGGTCAGAGGGTTCGCCAAGGTCAAGCAAAACCGCTTCGGATTGTCACCGGAACAATTTTCGCTGCCAAAGACCGGAAAGGCAGGACAGATTGCCAAAGAACGGCCCGCCCTTGGGAAAGATTGTTACCCGCACAAGTTCCAAAAGCGGGCGGCCTCGATCAACGCGGCGCGCTTGAGCGCCTCAAGCGCCGCCGCATCCTCGTCTTCGCCCCATTTTTCAGCCTGCCACTGCTCATCGATTCGGCTGATGCTGAAAGCTTCGGCAGCCGTCAGACGCTGCCCGGCCACTGCAAAGCCGAGAATCAGCGAGCCGGAAATCGAGATCAGGTCGTGCATCGTGGCAAGCTGGAAGGGTGTCAGCGCGAAAAGGCGGGCGCGCAGGGCGGCAATGCTGCCCGGCGGCTGCGCCACATGCACCACGCCCGCCGTCGCCACCAGCGGCGCGCCCAGCACCGCCGCGGCCCAGTCCAGGAGCGGATCCCAGGCGGCGGATTGCCGGGCGATCAGCTCAACCGGGCCGGTGGCGCGGTAGCACAGCAGGTCGCTTTCGCCATAGGCGGCCAGAAGGCCCGCCACCTCGTCAAACTGCACAGCCACCTTGTCGATAGCGGAATTGGCCATCCGGGTGACCGGCATGGTTTCGGGGCGCACCTCTTTGACCTGCGCGTCCCATTCGGCGGCGGCGGCCTGCGCCATGGCCAGCGTCGGCAACACAAAGGCCGATTTGGCCGGGGTCTTCACCGCCCGGCCATCAAGGCGCACGGTGAAACCGCCGTCACAACCTTCGGCCGTGGCGGTTTTCCAGAAACGTTTGGCCTTCCACGCGCTCACTTGAAAACCTCGAACGGGTCGGCGGGCACGTCATCTTCCTTCCAGTCCAGCGCCTTCCAGGTGCGGGCCATATGGTCAGGCAGGGGGGCGGTGAAGGTCATCAGCGTCTTGGTGATCGGATGTTCCACGGTCAGGCTGCGGGCGTGCAGATGCAGCTTCTTCGAGATGTCGCCACCAATCGCAGCGCCCCAGCCGTCACCGGCATTCTCTTGCCCCGATCCGCCATATTTTCCATCCCCCAGAATGGGATGGCCGATTTCGGCCATATGGGCGCGCAACTGGTGCGTCCGCCCCGTCACCGGCTCAAGCGCCATCCATGACAGGCGCTGACCCAGGAACCACAGGGTGAAATAATCGGTATGGGCGCGCTTGGCATCGGGGTAATCGGCCATCTTGGCGGGATGGACGCATTGCATCTTTTCACCCTCGCCACCGCGGCCATGACCCGGCGCCTTCATCAGCCCGTATTTGATGCTGCCCTTGCGCGGATGCGGCACGCCCGCCACAACGGCCCAGTAAATCTTGCGCGTATTGCGATGGCGCAGCGCCTCGGACAGGGCACGCGCCACCCGGTCGGTGCGCGCCAGCATCAGAACGCCCGAAGTATCCTTGTCCAGCCGGTGAACCAGCTTGGGCCGGTCCTTGTAGCCGAATTTCAGCGCCTCGGTCAGGCCATCGACATGCCGGTCGCCCTGCCCCGAGCCGCCCTGCGACGGCAGGCCCGGCGGCTTGTTCAGGATGATGATATGCTCATCCTTCCACAGCACGGCATTCTGGATCATCTTGGTATCGGCCGCGCTGATGCGCCCTTCCACCGGGCGGCTGGGCGCCTCGGCATCCGGCAGGGGCGGCACGCGGATCACCATGCCCGGCGCCACCCGGTCCGACGCCTTGGCGCGGGCGCTGTCCACGCGGATTTGCCCGGTGCGGCACATCTTTTCCACATGACCTTGCGAGATTTGCGGAAAGCGGCGCTTGAACCACTTGTCCAGTCGCTGCTCGCCCTCATCCTCGGAGACGGTCAGAAGTTTAACGCCGCTCATCCGAGGGCTCCTTTGGCAAGGGCCGCGCCAAGGGCGACGGCCAGAAGAGAAAACACCACCGAACCGCCGGCATAGGCCGCGGCCGTCAAGGGCTGCCCGCCCTGCCACAGCTTGAGCGTGTCCAGCGAGAAGGCCGAAAAGGTGGTAAAGCCGCCCAGAACCCCGGTCATCAGCAGGGGCGACAGACCCGCGCGGCTGGTGAGTGCCACATGCAGCACACCCATGGCAAAGCTGCCCGCGACATTGATCAGCGCCACGGCCAAGGGCGCCCCGACCGCAGCCACCGTCAGATAGCGCAGGCACGAGCCGATGGCGCCGCCAAGGGCGACCTGGAGAAGCGGGGCGAACATCAGGTTTCCTTGGGCGGGGCAGCGGGTTTTGTCAACCGCAGGGGCGGGTGCCGCAGCGATCCACCATTGATTTTCGCCCCCTGCCCGTGCAAACCGCGCCAAAGAGCTTTCAGGGACGGGCGGGCCATGACCAGAATCGACGACACCTTTGCGCGGCTGCGGACCTCGGGGAAAAAGGCTTTCGTGTCGTATATCATGGCGGGTGACCCGGATGTGCCGCGCGCTCTGGCGGTGATGAAGGGGCTTCCCGGTGCCGGTGTGGACATCATCGAACTGGGCCTGCCCTTCACCGATCCGATGGCCGATGGCCCCACCATTCAGGCCGCTGGCCAGCGCGCTCTGGAAGGCGGCATGACGGTGAACCAAACGCTTCAGATGGTCCGCGATTTCCGCGCCGGCGATGCGGTGACGCCCATCGTGCTGATGGGCTATTACAACCCGATCTATTCGCGCGGCGTGGACCGTTTCATCGCCGATGCGCTTGCCGCGGGCATCGACGGGCTGATCGTGGTGGACCTGCCGCCGGAAGAGGATGACGAACTCTGCATTCCGGCGCAAAAGGCCGGGCTGAACTTCATCCGGCTGGCCACCCCCACCACCGATGCCAAGCGGCTGCCGAAGGTGCTGCAAAACACCTCGGGCTTTGTCTATTACGTCTCGGTCACCGGCATCACCGGCGCCGCTGCCGCGCAGGCGGATGAGGTCGGGCCGGAAGTGGCGCGCATCAAACGCTCCACCAACCTGCCGGTGATCGTGGGCTTTGGCATCAACACCCCCGAAGCGGCGGAAACCATCGCCGGGGTGGCCGATGGTTGCGTCGTCGGCTCGGCCATCGTCAAGGAAATCGCCACGGGCAAGCCGGTGGACGAGGTTCTGACTTTTGTCGCCACCCTGGCCGCAGGCGCCCACCGCGCCTGATCCCGGTGGAGCCGTTCCGCCACCCCGAGGTTGCCGTCTATTGCGCGCTGCTGGCCGACAGCTTTCAACGCCTGCTGGGGCGGCCGCTGTGCGCAGGCGACCCGGCTCAGGCACTGTGGCACCTGCCGCAACCGCTGGTCTCGCATGGCACCGGGGCCGATCCGGTCTTTCGCTATTGCAATGCGGCGGCGCTGGCCCTGTGGGAGATGGATTGGGACACATTTACCCGCCTGCCCTCGCGCCACTCCGCCGCAGATAATGCCGATGTGCAGACAGACCGGACCCGGCTCTTGCAGGCCGCGCTGCAAAAGGGCTGGGTGGACGGCTATGAAGGCATCCGCGTTTCCGCAACCGGGCGGCAGTTCCGCATCGCGCAGACGGTGCTGTGGACGGTCTGCGATGCCAAGGGGCAGCGGCACGGTCAGGCGGCGCTGATCGGGCAGGTCGAGGCGCTTTAGCCTGCACCTTGCGCAGCGCGGCACGGATTGGCAGGTTGCCCCAGCCAGTCCTCAGGAACACGCCATGCCCGCCATCACCTGTATCGAAGACCTCAAACGCCTGCACCGCAGGCGCGTGCCAAAGATGTTCTGGGATTATTGCGAAAGCGGCAGCTATACCGAGCAGACCTTCCGCGACAACACCGCCGATTTCGCCCGCATCCGCCTGCGGCAGCGCGTTGCCCGCGACCTCAGCGGGCGCAGCACCGCCGGCACGATGATCGGCCAGCCGGTGGCGATGCCGGTGGCCCTTTCTCCCGTCGGCTCCTGCGGGATGCAATGCGCCGATGGCGAGATCAAGGCGGCGCGGGCGGCGGCGGCCTTTGGCGTGCCCTTCACGCTCTCCACCATGTCGATCTGCTCGATCGAGGATGTGGCGGCCCACAGCCCCGCGCCCTTCTGGTTTCAGCTTTATGTCATGCAGGACGAGGATTACGTCGACGCCCTGATCGAGCGGGCGCGGGCGGCGAAATGTTCCGCCCTTGTGCTGACGCTCGACCTGCAAATCCTGGGTCAGCGGCACAAGGACATCAAGAACGGGCTGACCTCGCCGCCCCGGCTGACCCTGCCCAACATCCTGAACATGATGACCAAACCGCGCTGGTCCTTGGGAATGCTGGGCACGCCGCGCCGCAGCTTTGGCAACATCGTCGGCCATGTGAAGGGGGTGGACGATCTGGTCAGCCTGACCCGCTGGACCAATGAACAGCTTGACCCCTGCCTTGACTGGGCCAAGGTGCGCCGCATCCGCGATCAATGGGGCGGCAAGCTGATCCTGAAGGGGATACTGGACGCCGAGGACGCAAGGCTGGCCGCCGACACCGGCGCCGATGCGGTGATCGTGTCGAACCACGGCGGGCGGCAGTTGGACGGCGCCCTCCCCACCATCCGCGTGCTGCCGCAAGTGGTGCGCGCCGTGGGCGACCGGACCGAGGTGTTCCTTGATAGCGGCATCCGCTCGGGCCAGGACGTGCTGAAGGCACTGGCGCTGGGGGCCAAGGGCACCTTCATCGGACGCAGCTACCTGCACGGTCTGGGCGCGATGGGTCAGGCCGGGGTGACCAAGGCACTGGAGGTCATCCACGCCGAACTCGACACCTCCATGGCCCTCTGCGGGGCGCAGAAAGCGAGTGATCTGGGGCCAGAGCATGTGCTGGTGCCGAGGGATTTTGAGGGCGAGTGGGTGAATCGCTAAGGGGCACTTTTTGAACCTCGCCTTGCTTCAGCTAGGGTCAGACGTGAGCGGTTTTCTTTGGCTGAGTGAACTTAATAACTCGCTCGGCCTCAGGTCACGCTCACGTTAGTGCAATGCATCTGCGGTGCTTCTCCCAGCCCCCTCACCCCCGCCCCAACAGCCCCAGCATCTCGGCCGCCGCCGCCTCCGGCGTGACCTCTCCCGCGGCCACCCGCTCCCCCAACCGGGCCATGATGCCCTTGGCTGGTTCGCGCGTCAGCACCGAAAGCAGCCCCTGCCGGACCTCTTCGCCGAACCAGTGGCGGGCCTGATCGGCGCGGCGGGTGGTCCAGTGGCCGTGGCTGCGGCGCCAGTCGGCGAGGTGCTGCATCTCGGCCCATGCCGCATCCAGCCCCGATTGCTCGACCGCCGAAACGCAAAGCGCCCTTGGATAGCCTTCGGGGTCTTGCGGACGGCGGCGCAGAAGGCGCAGGGCGCCAGCATAATCCGCCATCGTCCGCAGCGCGGCGGGTTTCAGATCGCCGTCGGCCTTGTTCACAAGGATCAGGTCGGCCATCTCCATGATGCCGCGCTTGACGCCCTGCAACTCATCGCCCCCCGCCGGGGCCAGAAGCAGCAGGAACAGGTCGCACAGCTCGGCCACTACGGTTTCCGACTGACCGACGCCGACCGTCTCGATCAGCACCACGTCAAAGCCCGCCGCCTCGCACAGCGCCACCGCCTCACGGGTGCGGCGGGCGACGCCGCCCATCTGCGCCTGACTGGGCGAGGGGCGGATGAAGGCCATGGGATGGCGGGAAAGCTGTTCCATGCGGGTTTTATCCCCAAGGATCGAGCCGCCCGACCGCGCCGAAGACGGGTCCACCGCCAGCACGGCCACCTTGAGGCCCTGCCCGGTGAGCATCAGCCCGAACGCCTCGATGAAGGTGGATTTGCCCACCCCCGGCGTGCCCGAAAGCCCGATGCGCAGCGCCTGCCGCCCGCTGCCCAGCGCGCCCAGAAGGGCCAGCGCCCCGGCCCGGTGATCGGCCCGCGCGCTTTCGACCAGCGTGATCGCCCGCGCCAGCGCCCGCCGGTCCCCCGCCGCGATCTGTGCCGCCATCGCTGCCGTATCCTGCTGCATCGCACCCCTGCCGTCATATCCGCTTCGCATATCGCGGTCCATCTAGCCGCAAGCGGCAAGGCTTGGCCAGAGCCGGAGCCAGAGCGGGAGGGGCAGCGACATGATCGGCACAGGCCGCAGGCGACTGGCGCCGTTGCTGCTGATGGCGACGCTTGCCGGGGCGGCCCGGGCCGAGACGCAGCTCTATGATGTGTCATTGGGCAGTTTGCGGGTCGGGGTTCTGGAACTGACGACTGGGGCCGACAGCGCCCGCCTGTTGATCCAGAGCGCCGGGCTGGTGCGCGCGGTGCGGTTCGAGGCAGAGGTCAGCGGCACCGATCCGCGCCACTATGAAGAACAGGCCGACACCGGGCGACGCATCTCGCAGGTGCGGATAGAGTGGCAGAATGACAGGCCGCAGGTGCTGCACTATGCCGCCACGCCGCCGGAAACCGCCCCGCCGCCCGATGCCGGCGCGACGCAGGGCACGCTTGACCCGGTCAGCGCCCTTGTCGCGGTGCTGGGCGACACCCGCACGGGTGACGCCTGCCGCCTGTCGCTGCACCTTTTTGACGGTCAGCGCCTGTCGCGGCTCGACCTGACCGGGCGAGACGACACCCCCGGGGGGCTTTCCTGCACCGGCGCCTTTACCCGGCTGCAAGGCTATCGTCCCGAAGACATGGCCGAACGCCGCCGCTTCGCGCTTCGGGTGACCTATCTCACAGGCGAAACGGGCGGCCTGATGGCGAGCGGGGCAGAGGTGCAGACGCTCTATGGAAAGCTGCGGCTGAAACGGCGATAAGGGCGGCATGACCCGCCTGCCGATCGACGATGCCCTGCCCGCCCTGCGCGCCGCCCTGGAGGCGCGCGGCATGGCCGTGTTGCAGGCCCCGCCCGGGGCGGGCAAGACCACACGCGTTCCGCTGGACCTTCTGGCCTCGGGTCTGGTCACCGGCCGGATCGTGATGCTGGAACCCCGCCGCCTTGCCGCCCGCGCCGCAGCCGAGCGGATGGCGGAAACTCTGGGTGAGCCGGTGGGCCAAACCGTCGGCTACCGGATGCGGGGCGAGGTGAAAACCTCGTCCGCCACGCGGATCGAGGTGGTGACCGAAGGCATCCTGACCCGGATGATCCAGTCTGACCCGGAACTGCCCGGGGTGGGTCTGGTCATCTTTGACGAGTTTCACGAACGTAGCCTGAACGCCGATCTTGGCCTTGCCCTTGCGCTGGAAATCCGCGGGGCACTGCGCGAGGATCTGCAACTGCTGGTGATGTCGGCCACGCTGGATGCAGCACCCGTGGCGGCCCTGATGGGCGATGCGCCGCTGATCACCTCGCAGGGCCGCGCCTTTCCGGTGGAAACCCGCTGGCTGCCGCGCAGCCCCGATGCCGCCCTGCGGTTCGAGGCGGCGGTGGCCGGACTTGTGGCGCAGGCGGTTGACGAATGCCCGGAAGGCGGGGTTCTGGTCTTCCTGCCCGGCGAAGGTGAGATCAGGCGGGTCGAGGCGGCGCTGCGCCTGCCAGCCGATTGCGTGGTGCGCCCGCTGTTCGGCGCGATGGATTTCGCGGCACAGCGCGCGGCACTGGCGCCGGTTCAGGGCCGCAAGGTGGTGCTGGCCACCGCGATTGCCGAAACCTCGCTGACGCTGCCCGACATCCGGGTGGTGGTCGATGCCGGACGGGCGCGGCGGGCGCGGTTTGACCCGAATTCGGGCATGTCCCGGCTGGTGACCGAACGGGTCACCCGGGCCGAGGCGGAACAGCGCCGGGGCCGTGCGGGGCGGGTGGCCGAAGGAGTCTGCTACCGGATGTGGACCAAGGGCGAAGAAGGCGGCCTTGCCCCCTTCCCCCCCGCCGAGATCGAGGCGGCCGATCTGGCGCCCCTTGCGCTGGAACTGGCGCTCTGGGGCGATGCGGGACTGCCCTTTCTGACACCGCCCAACCCGGGCGGGATGGCCGAGGCGCAGGCACTGCTGACCGGGCTTGGCGCGCTGGACAAGGGCCGGATCACCGCGCATGGCCGCGCATTGGCCGCGCTGCCACTGCATCCGCGGCTGGGCCATATGCTGCTGAAAGCCGGGCCTGCCGCGGCGACCCTCGCCGCCCTGATGGCCGAACGCGACCCGCTGCGCGGCGCGCCGCCCGACCTCGCCCTGCGGCTCAAGGCGCTGGCCGATCCGCGCCGGTATGAGGCCGACCACCCCTGGCCGCTGTCGCGCCCGACGATCGAGCGTATTCGGGACGAGGCGAAACGGCTGGCGCGGTCTTTGGATGGTGCGAGCCAGCACGCACCCTACAGCCCGTCCCAGATGGCATCGCTCGCCTATCCCGACCGGGTGGGCCTGCGCCGCAAGGGCGAGGCGCCGCGCTGGCTGCTCTCGGGCGGCAAGGGGGCGGCAATGGCGCCCGGCACGCCGCTTGCCGCGGCACGGCTGATCGTGGCGACCGACCTTGACGGCGATGCCCGCGAAGCCACGGTGCGGCAGGCCCTGCCGATCACCGAGGCCGAGTTGCGCGCGGTGCATGGCGACAGCATCGGCTGGCACGAGGTGGTGGAATGGTCGCGCCGCGAGAGCCGGGTTCTGGCGCGGCGGCAAGAGCGGTTCGGCGCGCTGGTGCTGGACGACCGCCCCTGGCCCGAAGCCCCGGCCGCAGCGCTGTCCCGGGCCGCTCTCGACGGTTTGCGCCAGATCGGTCTGCCCTTCACCCCTGCCGCCCGGCGGCTGCGCGCCCGCATCGAACTGGCGCGCGGCGGCGGGGAGGATTGGCCCGATTGCAGCGATGCCGCCCTGATGGCCGGGCTGGAGGACTGGCTTCTGCCGCATCTGCCGCCGCTGCGCACCGAAGCGGACCTGCGCGGGCTGGATCTGAGCGAGGCCCTGAAATCCCGCCTGTCATGGGGCCAGCAGGCCGAGCTTGACCGCCTCGTCCCCGCCCATTTCGAAACTCCGCTGGGCCGGCGGGTGCCCATCGACTATGACGGCGAAAATCCGGGGATCGAGTTGCGCCTGCAAGAGATGTTAGGCGTGACGGTTCACCCCAGCGTCGGCCGCAACCGCCTGCCCCTGCGGGTCACCCTGCTGTCGCCGGGGCAGAAACCCATTCAGGTGACCATGGACATCCCCAATTTCTGGCGGACCTCCTATGCCGATGTCCGCAAGGACATGCGCGGACAATACCCCCGTCACCCCTGGCCCGAAGACCCGACCGAGGCCGAACCCACCCTGCGCGCCAAGCCCCGCGGCACCTGAAACAGATTGCACCACCGTTTCTTGCGAAACGGCGGCATGTCTTTTTCTCGCCTCTGGCCTGCGGCCAACCGGCTCGGGTTAAGGGCCACCGGCGGGAGTATTTTAAAAGGTGCAATTCATCTTGGCCCAAATATCCCCGCCGGAGGCATCCGGGGCAGGCACAAGGCGCGCGGGTTAGACAGAAGGCGGGCGTATCACCCTTCGGTGGGGCTCTTTCCGGCGGATTGGAACCACAGGATGATCGCCTCGCGCTCGGTCGGTTCCATATAGCTGACATTGGCCGGGGGCATGGCATGCGACAGTCCGGCCTGCAGGTAAATACGCTTCGCTTCGGCAGCAATCTGCGCCGGGGTTTCCAAAACCACATCCTTCGGCGGGAAATGGATGCCTTCCCAGCCCGGCTCGGCCGCGTGACACATCGAGCAGCGGCCCGTCACGATATCGACCACCCCGTCAAAGCCTGCGGCCGAGGCATAGCGCAGGCTGGTGGCGTTCAGGCTGCTTTCCTCGACCGGGCGGTGGCGCATCGGCGCGGTGGACAGCCAGGCAACCGCCAGGAACAGCAGCGCGGTGGCGGCCCACGTCCAATGCGGATTGCCTTTGCGCGCGTGTTTCGAGTTGAACCAGTGCCGGATCGTCACCCCCATCAGGAAGACAAGGCTGGCGATGATCCAGTTGTATTCGGTGGCAAAGACCAAGGGGTAATGGTTCGACAGCATCAGGAACAGCACAGGCAGCGTCAGATAATTGTTATGCGTGCTGCGTTGCTTGGCGATCTTGCCGTATTTCGGGTCGGGTTTACGGCCCGCGATCAGGTCGGCGACCACGATCTTCTGGTTCGGGATGATGATCATGAAGACATTGGCCGACATGATCGTCGCGGTGAAGGCGCCCAGATGCAAAAGTGCCGCCCGCCCGGAAAACACCTGCGTATAGCCCCAGGCCATGACCACAAGGATCACATAGAGCCCCAGCATCAGCCGGGTGTTGTCATCGCCGAACCGACTTTTGCAGATCAGGTCATAGGCGATCCAGCCAAAGACCAGTGAACCTGCCGAAATCGCAATCGCCTGCCATGTGGCAAGGTCCGCCACCTCGGGGTCGATCAGGTAAAGGTCGGCGCCAAGATAATAGACCAGCACCAGCATGGTGAAGCCGGAAAGCCAGGTCGCATAGCTTTCCCATTTGAACCAGACCAGCCCGTCGGGCATCGAGGCCGGGGCGACGAGGTATTTCTGGATATGGTAGAAGCCGCCGCCATGGACCTGCCATTCCTCGCCATCGGCGCCCGTCGCCAGATTGCGGTCGCGGTGCAGACCAAGGTCCAGCGCGATGAAGTAGAACGAAGACCCGATCCAGGCGATGGCGGTGATCACATGCAGCCAGCGCGCGGCCATCTCGACCGATTCCCAGAGAACCACCCAGTCATACATCGCGTTCCCCCTGGTCCGACTGCGCCCCGGGCAACGCTATACCCGTGCCCATCTTTCTGTTAACCGTGCAAATCGCGGCATCACTTTCAAGCCTCTTGCGATAATCGGGGCCCGAAACCGACCCATGTCCTATGTGAACAACCTCAGAATGTTCGTCAGGGTCCATGAATTGGGCTCAATGTCGGCAGCGGCGCGCGATCAGCGCACTTCGCCCGCCGTGGCTTCGGCGCGAATCTCGGAGCTGGAAAAGCATCTGGGCGTGCGGCTCTTCAGCCGCACCACGCGCAGCCTGCAACCCACAGAGAACGGGCGTATCTTCTATGACGGCGCCAAGCGGGTGCTTGAGGCAATAGACGAGGCCGAGGCGGCGGTGATGGATGTCACCCAGAACCCGCGCGGCACGATCTTTGTCGCGGCCCCCTTGGGCATCGGGCGGCGGTTCATTGCGCCGCAGGTGCCCGCCTTCAAGGACATCTATCCCCAGATCGACGTGCGCCTGCGCCTGTCGGACCGCGCCATTGACGTGACGGGTGAAGGGCTGGACGTGGCGTTTCACCTTGGCATCCTTGAGGATTCCACGCTGAAGGTGCGGCTGATCGCCGATTGTCCGCGGGTTCTGTGCGCCGCCCCTGCCTATATCGCGCGGCGCGGCAATCCGGTGGACGGGGCGGCGCTGGTGAACGACCGGCACGATTGCCTGAACCTGCGCTTTCCCGGGGCCAAGGAATATCAGTGGACGCTGCAAGGCCCCGAGGGTCCGCGCCGCCATGACGTGGCCGGTCCGTTCGAAAGCGACGATGGCGATGTGCTGACCGGCTGGGCGCTGGACGGGCGCGGCATCGTGATGAAGCCGGTGTTCGAAGTGGCCGAGCATCTGCGCGAAGGGCGTCTGTTGCCGGTGGCGGTGGCCACGCCGCCGCTGCCGACCCAGCTTTCGATCCTCACGCAGCACCGGCGGCTGAAAGACCCCAAGGTCACGCTCTTCACCGATTTCATGACCCTGCATATCCGCGACGCCATGCGCCGCGCGCTGGCCGGGCCGGCGCCCGGCTGACATCGCAGCGTCACCGGGGTGGCCCAGCATGGCGGCGTTGACCCCCGTGGGCCAAGGGGGCAAGTCTGGCCCCACCCGGATTTCGCCACAGGAGGGGCCATGCGCCTTGTGAACCGCACATTTGACGAATTGCAGCCGGGAGAACGGGCCGAGGTCCGCCGGCTGGTCACCGCGGATGATCTTTATATCTATGCCGTGTCTTCGGGCAATTTCAATCCGATGCACCTGCCCCATGCCGATCTGGACGGCGACGGCACGCCCGAGCGGGTGGCGCCGGGGATGTTCGTTGCCTCGCTGATCTCGGGTGTTCTGGGCACACAGATGCCCGGCCCGGGCACGCTTTACCGCCGTCAGGTGCTGGATTTCCACGCCCGCGCCCATGCGGGTGAGGAACTTCTCTGCCGGGTCGAGGTGCTGGAAAAACATGCCGACGGCACCGTGCGCCTGTCAACAGAGGTGCGGCGGATCGCCGATGATGCGCTGATCCTGTCGGGCGAGGCCGAAGTTCAGGCCCCCGTGCAGAAATTCGATCGGGACGGCATCGAGATTCCGGGCCTTCTGGTGCAGAACCACCGTCATTTCGAGGCGTTGCTGGACCGCGCCCACCCGCTGCCCGCCCTGCCCACCGCCGTTGTCTGCCCGGATGAGGCCAATTCGCTGGGCGGTGCGCTGCTGGCAGCGAAGGAAAGCCTGATCACCCCCATCCTGATCGGTTCGGCCGCGGCGATCCGCGCCGCCGCCCGGACCATCGGCGCGGATCTGGCGGGCATCGAGGTGATCGACATTGAGGGGGACGTGGCCGCTGCTGCCCGGGCCTGCGCGCTGGTGCATGAAGGGCGGGCGGCGGCGGTGATGAAGGGGCATCTGCACACCGAAGACCTGTTGCGCCCGATGCTCGACAAAGAGGGCGGCCTGCGCGCCGGGCGGCGGCTGACCCATGTCTTCCTGATGGATGTGCCGGGCCTGCCCGGCCCGCTGATGGTGACGGATGCCGCCATCAACATCGCCCCCGATCTGGTGACCAAGGTGGACATCTGCCAGAATGCCATCGACCTTGCGCTTGCGCTGGGGATGGAGCCGCGGGTCGGCGTGCTGTCAGCGGTCGAAACGGTCAATCCGGCAATCCAAAGCTCGATCGACGCAGCACTCCTGTCGAAGATGGCCGAACGCGGCCAGATCACCGGCGCACCGGTGGATGGGCCGCTGGCGATGGACAATGCGGTGGATATCGCGGCGGCGCGCACCAAGGGGCTGAAGGGCCGGGTGGCGGGGCGGGCGAATATCCTTGTGGTGCCGGGGATCGACGCGGGCAACATGCTGGCCAAGCAACTGGCCTTCGTCTCCCATGCCGAAAGTGCCGGGCTGGTCCTGGGCGCGAAGGTGCCGGTGATCCTCAATTCCCGCGCCGACAGCGTGATGTCGCGGCTGGCCTCCTGCGCGGTGGCGGCGTTGCACCATGCCGCGCTTGGCGCGGGCCGGGGCAAGGGCCGATAGGCCGCAACCGTCCGTGGCAACGCCGGCTTGGGGGGCTCGATGCCCCGCAAGCCGGCCCCCGGATGGGATCAGCCCACTGTCAGCCGCACCGGCCCCGCCTCGACCGTTCCGATCTGCGCCGCGGGCAGGCCCTGTGCCCGCAGGGCGGCAAGCAGTGCCACCGCCTCCCCCGGCGGCACGGCGGCCAGCAGCCCACCGGCAGTCTGCGGATCGTGCAGCAGCGCCTTGAGCGGCCCTTCCGCCATCACCAGCCGCCCGATTGTCACCGCCCGGTTGCCCGGCGCCAGCGCCGAGGCCACCCCCGCCGACGCCAGTTCCAGCGCCCCGGGCAACAGCGGGACCGCCGCCGCCTCAAGCCGCGCCGCCATGCCCGAAGCCTCCAGCATCTCCAGCAGATGCGCCGCAAGGCCAAAGCCCGTTACATCGGTCATCGCATGGGCCAGCGGCGCCAGAAGCGCCGCCGCCGCGGCCTGTTGCTGACCCATCTGCGCCAGCGTTGCCGCCACCGCCTCGCCCAGGATCAGACCGGGCAGCCGGGCCATCGCCATTTCTGCCGCCATCACCGTGCCGGTTCCCAGCGCCTTGGTCAGGATCAGCGCGTCGCCCGGCCTTGCCCCGCCCTTGGCCACCGCATGGCCGGCAAGGCCGGTCACCGTAAAGCCGATGGTCAGTTCCGCCCCGACAGAGCTGTGCCCACCCACCACATCGGCCCCCGCAGCGGCAAAGACCGCAGCCGCCTCCTTCATCACTTCGGCCAGTTCGGCAGCGGCCAGATCGGGCGCCATGCGCGGCAGCACCACCTGCGCCAGCGCCGCCTGCGGCGCTGCCCCCATCGCCCAGACATCGCCCAGCGCATGAACCGCCGCGATCCGCGCCATCAGCCTTGCATCGGCGGTGAAGGCGCGCAGATGGTCGGTGGTCATCACCTGCACCCCCGCGCCCTGTCCAGCCGCACCCCAACGCAGCACCGCCGCATCGTCGCCCCGCCCCGACAGCACATCGGCCCGCGCCGGTGCAGGCAGCCCAGCCAGCGCCGCCGCAAGCGCCCCCGGTGCCAGCTTGGCCCCGCAGCCGCCGCAGAGCGGCTTGTCGCCCATCGCCTCGGCCAGCCCCGCAACCTGCGGGTCCGGCAGGGCGGGGGCGGACATCACCGGGTAATCGGCGAATTTCGCCATGAACCTGCGGTCGATCCGGTCCTTGATCCGCCAGAGCCAGCCGCCCCCCGAACGCAGGCCAAACTTGTCGGCCACCGCCGCCTGCCCGCCGGTCGAGACCAGCTTGAGATAGTCGCGCTGCGGGCGATAGGGGCGCAAGCGCGCTTCGGTCAGGACGGCGCGCAGGTTATGATACAGCACCGGCGCCTGCCGCACGGCAAAGACCCCGGCCTTGGGCCGCGGCGCATGGGCCATATGGGCACAGTCGCCCGCCGCAAAGACCCGCGGGTCGCTGCTTTGTAAGGTCGGGCCGACGGTGACAAAGCCCTGATGCAGCTCCAGCCCGCTTTGCGCCAGCCAGCCCTGCGGCCGGCTTCCCGCCACCGAAAGCGTGAAATCCGAGGGCAGCACCTGCCCATCGGTCAGCGTCACCCGATCGGGGCCGATCCGCAGCGCCTCGGCCCCGGTCACCAGCGCGATCCCTGCGGCCCGGGCATGGCGCAACAGCGCCGCACGCGCCGCGGCGCCGGTGTTGGGTAGCCCCCCGCCGCGATCCACCACCGTCACGTCGGGCCGCGCCCCCGCCATCCGCAGCCGGTGCGCCGAAGCGAGCGCCAGTTCGATCCCGCCCACGCCGCCGCCGATGATCACCAGACGCGGCGCGGGCAAGGCACGGGCCACAAACGCCTCCCACGCCTCGGCATAGGCGCCAAGGGGTTTGGCCGCCACGCCATGTTCGGCATAGCCCGCCACCTCCGGCAGGTCCGAACCGATGCCGATGTCGATCGAGGCAAGGTCAAAGCGCAGCGGCGGGCGCCCCTGCAACATCACCCGGCCCGCCGTCAGGTCCAGCCCCGTCGCGCGGTCAAGGATCAGCCGCGCCCCGGCAAAGCGCGCCAGCCGCACCAGATCAATCATGATCTCGTCGCGGGCATAATGTCCGGCGATCAGCCCGGGCAGCATTCCGGTATAGGGCGCCGCCGGGCCGGGGTTCACGATGGTCAGCCGCACGCCCGCAAGGGGGGCCATCCCCCACATCCGCGCCACCAGCGCATGGCTATGGCCGCCACCGATCAGCACCACATCCCGGATCACCGGAACCGAACCGCCCTGCATCGCCGCCTCCTGCCTGCCGCCTGCGATCCTATGCGGCATTTGCAGCAGGCGACAGACCCGGCCTGCAGGCCCTGCTTGCCGTCGCCCTGGCAAGGCGCCATTCTGCGGGAAAACAGCCCCGGGTCCAGATGGCCAACAGCCCCCGCATCAACCTGACCCAGACGCAGCGGCTTGCGCTGAACCCCAGTCTGCAAGGCGCCATCGGCATCCTGCGCACCGATGCCGCCGGGCTGACCCGCTATCTTGAGGAACAGGCGGCGGCCAATCCGCATCTGCGGTTGGACCGGGTTCTTGCCCCGCCGGGCGACTGGCTGCCGCGCTGGCGCGGTGTGTTTGAACCTTTGGGCGGGCGCGGCGGGGCAGAGCCCGACCTTGCCCCCGCCACCTCGCCCAGCCTGATTGCGCATGTTCTGCAGGCCATCGCCACGCTGAACCTGCCCGCCCGCGCCCGCCGCATCGCCGAAGCTTTGGCCGAGGCGCTGGAGCCTTCGGGCTGGCTGGCCCGCCCGCCCGCCGCCATCGCCGCAGGGTTGCAGATGGGCGAGGCCGAAGTGTCTGCCGTGCTGGACCGTTTGCAGGCGATTGAACCGGCAGGGCTTTTTGCCCGCGATCTGGCCGATTGCCTGCGGCTTCAGGCGCGCGAGGCGGGGGTGCTGGACCCGATCATGTCGGCCGTTCTGGCCAATCTTCCGTTGCTGGCCAGTGGCGATTTTGCCCGGCTGGCCCGGGCCTGTGGCGCAACCGAGGCCGAAGTTCTGGCCCGCTTCCGCCTGATCCGGGGGATGGACCCGAAACCCGGCGCCAGCTTTGACGCCGGGTTCGGCAACGGCGCCCTGCCGCCCCCCCCGCGCGAGCCGGACCTTCTGGCACGCCCGCTTGGCACGGCGGGGTGGGAGATTGCGCTGAACCGTTCGGCCCTGCCCACGGTCAAGGTGCAGCGCAGCGAGGCGGCGGACCGCGCCGCGCTGGCCATTGCCCGCGGGCTGAAACAGGCGGTCGAGGCGCGCAACGCCACCCTGTTGCGGGTGGGCCGCGAAATTGCCGCCCGGCAACAAGTGGCGCTGTCGCAGGGACCGGCGGCGCTGGAACCGATGACAATGGCCGAGGTGGGCGCGGCACTGGACCTGCATGAAAGCACGATCAGCCGGGTGGTCGCAGGGGCGGCGATCGACACGCCCCGCGGCACGATCTGGCTGCGCCAGATGTTCAGCGGCGCCCGGTCGGGCGCGATCGAGGGGCAGAGCCTGTCTGCCGCCGCGCTGCGCCACCGGCTTGCCGCGCTGATTGCCGCCGAAGACCCCGCCCGCCCCCTCAGCGATGCAAGGCTGGTCAAGGCGCTGGCGGTCGAGACCGGCATCACCCTGCCCCGCCGCACCCTTGCGCATTACCGCGAGCTGGCGGGCATCCCCGCAGGCCCCCGCCGCAAACGCCGCCCGGGCTGAGGCGGCTGGCCTTGCCGTCGCAGCGGCACTATCATCAGGAGAACTTGGCAAGACGCAGAAAATGACAAGGAAACCTGATGGCAAATATCACCCTGCGGCAGATCCGCTATTTCGTCGCCCTTGCCCGGCACCGCCATTTCGGCCGCGCCGCCGACGATTGCGCCGTGACACAGCCCGCGCTGTCGATGCAGATCAAGGTGCTGGAAGACAGCCTCGGCACCGCGCTGTTCGAGCGCGGCGCAAGACAGATCAGCCTGACCGGCTTTGGCGAGGCGTTTCTGGCCCGGTCCGACGGCATCCTGCAGGCGGTGGACGAATTGGAAGACCTTGCCCGCGCCACCGGCGGCAAACCCTCGGGCAAGCTGCGCATCGGCGTGATTCCCACCGTGGCGCCCTATCTCTTGCCGGCGATCATCACGCATTTGCAGGGCCTGTTTCCCGACCTGCGGCCGCTGTTGCGCGAAACGGTCACACCCCGCCTGCTGGAAGAGCTGCTCGACGGGCGGCTGGATGCCGCCATCCTTGCGCTGCCGGTTTCGGAACCCGCCCTGACCGAGGTTGCGCTGCTCAGTGAACCTTTTGTTCTGGTGCGCCCCGCCGAAGACCGGGCCAAGCCGGTGCCAAGCCCGGCCATGCTACGCGAGATGCGGCTTTTGCTGCTGGAAGAGGGGCATTGCTTCCGCGAACAGGCGCTGTCGTTCTGCGATCTTCCGCCCTCGCGCCCGCGGGAAATGCTGGACGGCAGCACGCTGTCAACGCTGGTGCAGATGGTGGGGGCGGGGTTCGGCGTGACGCTGATCCCGGAAATGGCGGTGGCGGTGGAAACCCGCTCGGCCCCAGTGGCGGTCGCGCGGTTCCGTGAACCGCAGCCGGTGCGGCGCATCGGCATGGTTTGGCGCAAATCAAACCCGCTCGAGGCGCAACTGATGCAGATTGCCGAGGCCGTCCGGCAGGCCAGCACGCATCCGGGCGAAGCGGCCCAGCAGCCCTGAACCGCGGGCCAGTGCCTGAGGCCGCAGCATCTTGTGGACTCGTGCTGAAGACCCGGCAGAAACAGCACAGGTCCGAACCGCCCCACTGAATCCGGCGCATAAACGGGCCCAGATGATCGGCCTTGCGCCATTGATCGGCAAGCGCCTGTCGGCGGCCTATCCCTGATCCCATCGGCGCGTTTTAGCCCATTTTTCGGTCATATCTGGGATTTCCGCCGAATTTCCATGCGAATGCCGGTGAGAATGGCCTTCGCGCCCCTTCTGACATGGCCTTGCGCCATGCAGTCCCGCACAGCGATTGCATGGAAGCTGCGCTGACCATCATCGTTGTCGAGCAGGACCGTGACCGCGCCATGATGATCGTGGACGCGCTGCGTGATGCCGGGCAGCACCGCATTGCCATCATCGGCTCGGGCAGCGGATTGGCCCGACGTGTTGCGGAAACCCGGCCTGACCTTGTGCTGATCGACGCCGGTGACCCATCGCGCGATGAGCTGGAAGAGCTGACGCTGGCTGCCGGGCCGCTGGAGCGTCCGGTTGCGATGTTCGTGGACCGTTCGGATCAGGGCCTGACGCGGGCGGCGATCGAGGCGGGTGTTTCGGCCTATGTCGTGGATGGCCTGCGCTCCGAACGCCTCCGCCCGATCCTGGATGCCGCCATCGCGCGGTTTCACATGTTCGCCCGGATGCGCACCGAACTGGCCGCGACCAAGGCCGCGCTGGAAGAGCGCAAGGTGATTGACCGGGCCAAGGGCATCCTGATGCGCGCCAAGGGCATCGGCGAGGAAGAAGCCTATGCGCTGATGCGCAAGACCGCCATGGATCAGGGCAAGCGGTTGGGCGAACTGGCACAGGCGCTGGTCACGGCGGCGGAGTTGCTGCGATGACGCCGCTTGCCTTGGGCTATGTGCCGCTTCTGGATGCGGCGCCGCTGGTTGTCGCGCGCGAAATGGGCTTTGCCGAGGAAGAGGGCCTGAGCCTGACGCTGACCCGGGCCGCCAGTTGGTCGCAACTGCGCGACATGCTGGACAGTGGTGCGGTCGCGGCGGCGCATATGCTGTCGGCGATGCCGGTGGCGCGCGCGCTTGGCCTTGGCGGCGGTACCGGCGCGACCGAAGTGCTGATGGTTCTGTCGCTGGGCGGGCAGGTGATCGGGCTCTCGGGCGATCTTGGTCGCCGGATTGGCGCGGGTTTTGGCGATCCGGTCGCATTGGGGGCCGCGCTTGGCCGCAGCCCATTGCGTCTGGGCGTGCCCTTTCCGTTTTCGATGCATGCGCTTTTGTTGCGCTATTGGCTGTCACGCGCCGCCCCCGGATTGGCGCCGCAGATCGTCGTGGTTCCGCCGCCGCGGATGGCCGCCGCGCTGAAGGCCGGGGAAATCGACGGCTTTTGCGTGGGCGAGCCTTGGGGCAGCGCCGCCGTCGCCGAAGCCGGGGCGCAGATCGTGCTGACCGGCAGCCATATCTGGAGCCAGTCGCCGGAAAAGGTTCTGGCGGCGCGCAAAGGCTGGGGCGAGGCGGCGGGCCCCTTGTTGCGGGCGCTGTGGCGTGCCGGGCGTTGGGCGGACACCGCGGAGAACAGCGCGACACTGGCCGAGATTCTGGCCCGGGCCGAATACCTTGACACCTCGGCCCTGCATATCGAACCCGCCCTTCAGGGCCGGGTCGCGGATCAGCTTGTGCCCGACCTGATCCATTTTCACGACGGCACGGCCAATTTCCCGTGGCGCAGTCAGGCGGGCTGGATCGGCGCCGAACTGGCCGAAGCCCATGGCCTGAACCCCGGCGCGGCCATTGCAACCGCCCGCGCCTGTTTCCGCAGCGATCTTTACCGCCGGCACCTGGCCGGGCTGGCGCCGATGCCGCGCAGCTCGGACAAGGCCGAAGGCGCATTGGAGGCCAGCGAATCGCTTCCGGCAGTCAGCGGCAGCCTGCGCCTGTCGCGGAACCGTTTCTTTGACGGCGCCGTTTTCGACCCGGCACCCGCCGCGTGATGCTTTTTCAGGCAGAATGCCGCATCGCAGCAAAAAGCTGACCAGCCACCCGACACCTGCCGCCGCCTTTGCTTGACCCACACCGGCAGCAGGGGCAATCCTGAGATCAGCGGAGCAACGAGGTTCCGTTCTTCCCAAAATCGGGAACCCAGGCAAGGCCGCCTGACCGCTTGCATTCTTTGATGCAAGGCGCGTCGCGTGGCCTTTTTCCCATTTCCAACAGGACCTCCCATGACCCGAGCCGCCCTTCTTCTGACCGTCGCCTTCACCTGCCCCGCCTTTGCCGAAACCTCTGGCATCGAGAAAGACAGCCTGACCCTTGGCTTCATCAAGCTAACCGACATGGCCCCGCTGGCCATTGCCAAGGAGAAGGGCTTTTTCGAGGATGAGGGCCTGAACATCACGCTTGAAGCGCAGTCAAACTGGAAAGTCCTTCTTGACCGCGTACTGTCGGGCGAGATTGACGGCGCGCAGATGCTGGCGGGCCAGCCCATCGCCTCGACCATCGGTTATGGCACCAAGGGCGCCATCATCGCCCCGATTGCACTTGACCTGAATGGCAATGCGATCACCGTCTCGAATGCGGTCTGGGAGGCGATGAAGCCCGGCCTTGCGGCCACCGATGGCAAGCCCGACCATCCGATTTCCGCTGCGGCACTGAAACCCGTGCTGGAAAGCTATGCCGATGCGGGCAAGCCCTTCAACTTCGGCATGGTTTTCCCGGTTTCGCCGCATAACTACGAACTGCGCTACTGGCTGGCGGCGGGTGGGGTGAACCCGGGCCTTTACTCGGCCGATGACAATTCCGGCCAGATCGGCGCGGATGTGCTGCTGTCCGTCACGCCGCCGCCGCAGATGCCCGCCACGCTGGAGGCCGGCACCATCGACGGCTATTCGGTGGGTGAGCCGTGGAATCAGGCGGCGGTTGCCAAGGGGATCGGCGTTCCCGTCATTTCGGATGACGCGATCTTCCACAACAATCCCGAAAAGGTCTTTGGCCTGACCAAGGATTTTGCCGAAGCCAATCCCAACACGGTAAAGGCGCTGACCAAGGCGCTGATCCGCGCCCAGATGTGGTTGGATGCGAACGACAACGCCAATCGCGCCGAGGCGGTCGAGATCCTGTCGCGCAAGGATTATGTCGGCGCCGATGCGGCGGTGATCGCAAATTCGATGACCGGGACATTCGAATATGAGGCCGGTGACAAGCGGATCGAGCCTGATTTCAACATCTTCTTCCGCAGCAACGCCAGTTTCCCCTATTATTCGGATGCGGTGTGGACCCTGACGCAGATGCGCCGCTGGGGCCAGATTGCCGAGGCCCAGCCCGATGCCTGGTATGATCAGACCGCCCGGCAGGTCTACCGCCCGGACATCTACGAAACCGCAGCGCGCGAGTTGATTGCCGAAGGCAAGGCCGCTGAAGCCGATTTCGACTTTGATCCCGATGGCTACCGCGAACCGACCTCGGCCTTCATCGACGGCATCGCCTATGACGGGACCAAGCCGAACGCCTATATCGACAGCCTGACCATCGGCCTGAAATCCGGCCAGATGGTTCTGGGCGGCGATGTCGTGAACTGAGGAGGGGACGACCATGGCCTCGCTCGACCCCGCCGACCTGCCCGAGGAAGATGCCGCCCTGCGCGCCCGCCGCCTTGCCCATCTGCAAAGCCTGATCGCCCGGATAGAGCCGTGGTTCCGCCTGCTGGGTCTGCCGTGGATCGCCCCGCTCTGGCGGCTCCTGATCGACGATTCCCCGCGCCAGCAATGGATCGAGATCTGGCGCGGCCTGATCGTTCCCGTCCTGTCGATCCTTGGCTTTCTGGCGCTTTGGGCCTGGGCCGCGCCGCAGGTGCAAACCTCGCTTGGCGCCATTCCCGGCCCGGCGCAGGTCTGGGAACAGGTGCATGTCCTGCATCAGGAGGCGCAGAACGAGGCCGAACGGGAGGCTGCCTTCTATGAAAAGCAGGCGACCAAGAATGCCGAGCTTCTGGCGGCAGGCAAGGCGGATGAGGTCAAGGACCGGGTCTATGCCGGCAAGCCGACCTATTCCGGGCAGATCCTGACCTCTTTGAAAACCGTTTTCCTTGGCTTCCTGCTGGCCTCGTTGCTGGCCATTCCGCTGGGCATCCTCGCCGGGCTGTCGGCCACCGCCAATGCCGCCCTGTCGCCGCTGGTGCAGGTGTTCAAGCCGGTCTCGCCGCTGGCATGGCTGCCCATCGTCACCATGACGGTTTCGGCGCTGTATGATGGTGGCGACGGCGGTGTGCCGAAAAGCTTCCTTGTCTCGGCCATCACCGTGATGCTGTGTTCGCTCTGGCCGACGCTGATCAACACCGCGCTGGGTGTGGCGACCATCGACAAGGATCTGGTGAATGTCGGCCGCGTCCTCAAACTGTCGCTCTGGACGCGGATCACCAAGCTGGTGCTGCCCTCGGCGCTGCCCCTGATCTTTACCGGGCTGCGGTTGTCGCTGGGCGTGGGCTGGATGGTGCTGATCGCCGCCGAAATGCTGTCGCAGAACCCCGGCCTTGGCAAATTCGTCTGGGACGAATTCCAGAACGGTTCCTCCGACAGCCTTGCCCGGATCATGGTTGCGGTCTTCACCATCGGCCTGATCGGGGTCTTGCTGGACCGCATCATGGTGGCGCTGCAAACCCTTCTGACCTTTCAGGGGAGGCGCTGATGCCGATGCTTGAGCTGCGCCATGTGACCAAGGGCTTTGGCACCAACCCGCGCCATGAGGTGCTGCGCGATGTCTCGCTGCGGGTGGAGGAGGGGGAGTTTCTGGTCCTGCTCGGCTTCTCGGGAACCGGGAAATCGACGCTGATCAACCTGCTTGCCGGATTGCAGACTGCCGACCGGGGCGAGGTTCTGTTCCGGGGCACCCCCGTCACCGGGCCGGGGCCAGAGCGCGGTCTGGTGTTCCAGTCCTATTCGCTGATGCCGTGGCTGACGGTAGCGGGCAATGTGGCGCTGGCGGTCGATGCCGTGCATGGCGCCCGGCCCAAGGCGGAACGCGCGGCACTGGTGGCGAAATATGTGGCGATGGTGGGTCTGTCGCACGCCGCAGCCCGCCGCCCTGCCGAACTGTCGGGCGGGATGCGACAGCGCGTTGCTGTGGCCCGCGCCCTGGCGATGGAGCCGGAAGTGCTGCTGATGGACGAACCGCTTTCCGCGCTGGATGCCATGACCCGCGCCGATCTGGCCGATGAGATCGAGGCGATCTGGCGCCACGAAAAGAAGACGGCCGTGCTGATCACCAATGACGTGGACGAGGCGATCACGCTGGCCGACCGCATCCAGATCCTGAACCCCGATGGCAGCCTTGGCGCGACGTTCACGGTGGCGCTTGCCCGCCCGCGCGACCGCGGGGCGATGAACCATGACGCCACCTTTCAGGCCCTGCGCGCCGAGATCACCGCAACCCTGTTGCAGGCAGGCACGCAGGCCAAGGCCGAGATGCGCCGCCATCTGCCCGCCGTCACCCCGCGCCATGCCCTGCCCCGCGCCTATGCTGCCGCTCAGAAAGGCCCCGCCGATGCGCGCTATCTGGAATATTCGCAGCTTTCCAAGGTCTATGACACGGCAAAAGGCCCGCTGACAGTTGTCGAAAAGGTCGATCTGAAACTGCGCAAGGGCGAGTTCATTTCGCTGATCGGTCATTCCGGCTGCGGCAAGTCCACAGTGCTGTCGATGACGGCCGGGCTGACCGGGATTTCAGAGGGCGGCATCATCCTTGACGGCCGCGCCGTCGAAGGGCCGGACCCTGAACGGGCGGTGGTGTTTCAGTCGCCCTCGCTTTTCCCCTGGCTGACCGCGCGCGAGAATGTCGCCATCGGTGTGGACCGCGTTTACCCCGCCGCCAGTCAGGCGGAACGGCAGGACGTGGTGGAATATTATCTGGAGCGCGTGGGCCTTGCCGATGCGATGCACAAACCCGCCGCCGAAATGTCGAACGGGATGCGCCAGCGGGTCGGCATCGCCCGCGCCTTTGCCCTGTCGCCCAAGCTTCTGCTTCTGGACGAGCCTTTCGGGATGCTCGACAGCCTGACCCGCTGGGAGTTGCAAGAGGTGCTGATGGAGGTCTGGTCGCGCACGCAGGTCACCGCCGTCTGCGTCACCCATGACGTGGACGAGGCCATTCTGATGGCCGACCGCGTGGTGATGATGACCAACGGCCCCCATGCCACCATCGGCAAGGTGACCGAAGTGAAACTGCCGCGCCCGCGTTCACGCCGGGCCATGGTCGAGCATCCCGACTATTGGGGCTATCGCTCTGAAATCCTGAACTTCCTGCATGACCACGCCCATGGCCCGCTGAAGACGCCGGTCAAGAACAAGGATGCCGCATGATGAAGAAGCTTGTCGTGATCGGGGCCGGAATGGCCTCTGGCCGGATGCTGGAGCATCTGACGGGCTGGAACGTGACCCTGTTCAACGCCGAACCGCGCGGCAATTACAACCGGCTGATGCTGTCGCCCGTGCTGTCAGGCGAAAAGACCTATGAAGAGATCATCACCCATGACGCCGACTGGTATGCGGCGCGGGGCATCGACTGCCGCTTTGGCGAGCCGGTGGTGCGGATCGACCGGGTGAACAAGACGGTCTATTCCAACCTTGGCGGCGCGCCCTATGACGCGCTGGTGATCGCCACCGGCTCGGCCCCCTTCATCATTCCAGTGCCGGGGCATCAATTGCCGGGCGTCGTGACCTACCGCGACCTTGAAGACACCCATGCGATGATTGCCGCCGCGAAACCCGGCAGCACCGCCGTGGTGATCGGCGGCGGTCTTCTGGGCCTTGAGGCGGCGGCGGGGATGGCGGCGCGCGGGGCCGAGGTGACCGTGATCCATCTGATGGGCCATCTGATGGAACGCCAGCTTGATCCTTCCGCCGGCTATCTTCTGCAAAAGGATCTGGAACGGCGCGGCATCCGCATTCATTGCAAGGGGGCGACCAAGGCCATTCTGGGCAAGGACCGGGTAGAGGCCGTTCTGCTTGAGGATGGCACGGTCTATCCTGCCGATCTGGTCTGCATGGCGGTCGGCATCCGCCCGGAAACCCGCATCGCCACCGACGCCCATCTTGAGGTGGAGCGCGGCATCGTCGTGGACGCGAAGATGCGTAGTTCTGATCCGGCGATCTTTGCCTTGGGCGAATGCGTGCAATTCGACAAGCAGCTTTTCGGGCTGGTGGCACCGCTTTACGATCAGGCCAAGGTTCTGGCCGCCGTGCTGAACGGCGAAGAGGCCGCCTTTGCCCCGGTTCAAACCGCGACCAAACTGAAGGTGACGGGGGTTGACCTCTTCAGCGCGGGCGACTTTGCCGAAGGTCCGGGGCGGGAGGATATCGTGTTCCGCGATCCGGGGCGCGGAGTTTACAAGCGCCTGATCCTTGAAGGCGACCGGCTGTTGGGTGCGGTTCTCTATGGCGACACCGCCGACGGATCATGGTTCTTCGACCTGATCAAACAGGGCACCGACATCACCGATCTGCGCGAAACCATGATCTTCGGGCCGGGCTTCGGGGGCGCCAAGGCGGACCCTCTGGCCGCCGTTGCAGCCTTGCCGCCTGAGGCGGAGATTTGCGGCTGCAACGGCGTGTGCAAGGGAACCATCGTGCAGGCCGTGACCGGGGGCGCCCATACGCTCGACGCCGTGCGGGCGCTGACCAAGGCTTCGGCATCCTGCGGCACCTGCACCGGGCTGGTGGAAAAGGTGATGGCTGTCACCTTGGGCGGGGCCTTTACCGCCAATGCCAACCCACCGATGTGCAAATGCACCGACCACACCCATGAAGAGGTCCGCCGCCTGATCAAGGCGCAGGTGCTGCAATCCATTCCCGCCGTGATGCAGGAGCTGGGCTGGAAAAGCCATGGCGGCTGCGCCTCTTGCCGCCCGGCGCTGAACTATTACCTTCTGGCCGACTGGCCGCTGGACTATTGCGACGACCGGCAAAGCCGTTTCGTGAACGAGCGTAACCACGCCAACATCCAGAAAGACGGCACCTATTCCGTCGTGCCCCGGATGTGGGGCGGTGTCACCACCCCGGATGAATTGCGCGCCATCGCCGATGCCGCCGACCGCTACAACGTGCCAATGGTCAAGGTCACCGGCGGTCAGCGCATCGACCTTCTGGGGGTGAAGAAAGAGGATTTGCCCGCGATCTGGTCAGACCTCAACGCGGCCGGCATGGTTTCGGGGCACGCCTATTCCAAGGGGCTGCGCACGGTAAAGACCTGCGTCGGGTCCGAGTTCTGCCGCTTTGGCACGCAGGATTCCACGGGCCTCGGGATCAAGCTGGAAAAGCTGCTCTGGGGGTCATGGACGCCCGCCAAGGTCAAGCTGGGCGTGTCGGGCTGCCCGCGCAACTGCGCCGAAGCCACCTGCAAGGATATCGGCGTGATCTGTGTGGACAGCGGGTATCAGATCAGCGTCGCCGGCGCCGCCGGGCTTGAGGTCAAGGAAACCGAGCTGCTGATTTCCGTGCCGACCGAGGACGAGGCGATGGAAGTGATCGCCGCCTTCACCCAGCTTTACCGCGAAAACAGCCGCTATCTGCACCGCATCTACAAATGGGTCGCCAAGGTGGGGCTGGACTGGTGCAAAGACCAGATGGAAGACCTTCAGAACCGCCGCGCCCTCTATGACCGCTTCATGCTCAGTCAGTCGGTCTATCAGAAAGACCCATGGGCCGAACTTGCCCAGCGCCCCGAAGATTGGGCGCCGCTCAAGACCCTTGCGCTGGAGGCCGCCGAATGAACGCCGTCACCGAAACCTGGGTCGAGGTCGGCGCGCTTTGCGACATCCCCCGGCAGGGCGCGCGGGTGGTGAAGACCGCTGCGGGCTGCATCGCCGTCTTCCGCACCGATGCGGATGAGGTTTTTGCCCTGAATGACCGCTGCCCCCACAAGGGCGGCCCCCTGTCCGAAGGCATCGTCCATGGCACCTCGGTCACCTGTCCGCTGCACGCCTGGGTGTTCGATCTGAACTCGGGCATGGCACAGGGGGCGGATGTCGGCCATGTCGCCACCTATCCCGCCCGGATCGAGGCGGGCCGGGTCTATCTTGGCCTGCGGTCATGATCCGCTCCACCTGCCCCTATTGCGGCACGGGTTGCGGGCTGATCCTGACGCCCACCGCCGACGGGGTCGATGTGAGGGGCGACCCCGACCACCCCGCCAACTTTGGCCGCCTGTGTTCCAAAGGCAGCGCCCTGGGCGAAACGGTCGGCCTGCGCGGGCGGCTGTTGCAGCCGCAAATCCATGGGCAAAGGGCCGAATGGGACACAGCACTTGATCTGGTGGCGGAGACGTTCACCGCCGCCATCCGCGATCACGGGCCGGATTCGGTGGCCTTCTACGTCTCGGGGCAACTGCTGACCGAAGACTATTATGTCGCCAACAAGCTGATGAAAGGGTTCATCGGTTCGGCGAACATCGACACCAATTCGCGGCTCTGCATGGCCTCTGCCGTTGCGGGACACCGCCGCGCCTTTGGCAGCGACACGGTTCCCGGCCTTTATGAGGATCTTGAGCTGGCCGATCTGGTGGTTCTGGTCGGATCAAACCTTGCATGGTGCCACCCCGTGCTGTTCCAGCGCCTGACCGATGCCAAGGCGCGCGGCACCAAGGTTGTGGTGATCGACCCGCGCCAAACCGCCACCGTCGGCATCGCCGACCTGCATCTGCCGCTGGCGGCAGGATCGGATGCCGCCCTCTTCAACCTGCTGCTGGCCGAGGCAGACCGGCGCGGCCTGACCCGCCCCGGCAACGGGCTTGCGCCAGCCCTGACCGCGGCACAAGCGACCGACCCGGCCCTGACCAGCCTTGCGCCCGAAGCCCTGCAACAATTCTTCGACCTGTGGTGCAGCACCGAAAAGACGGTGACGGCCTGGTCCATGGGGATCAACCAATCCGACAGCGGCACCGACAAGGTGAACGCGATCCTGAACCTGCATATCGCCACAGGCCGCATCGGCAGGCCCGGCATGGGGCCATTCTCGCTGACAGGTCAGCCCAATGCTATGGGCGGGCGCGAGGTGGGGGGGCTGTCGAACATGCTGGCCGCCCATCTCAACCTTGACGACGCCGCGCACCGCGCCGCGGTGCAACAGTTCTGGGCGGCGCCGGCCATGGCCGACAAACCCGGGCTGAAGGCGGTCGATCTTTTCCACGCGGTCGAGGCGGGGCGGATTAAGGCGCTGTGGATCATCTGCACGAACCCCGCCGTCTCCATGCCCGAAGCCGACCGTGTTGCCCGCGCCATCGCCGGCTGCGATTTCGTCGTGGTCTCGGACATGATGGCCGAAACCGACACAACGCGCCTTGCCGATGTGCTGCTGCCCTCGACCGGCTGGGGGGAAAAGAACGGCACCGTCACCAATTCGGAACGCCGGATTAGCCGCCAGCGGCCCTTCCGCGCGCCGCCGGGTGCCGCGCGGGCCGATTGGTGGCAATTGGCCGAGGTTGCCCGCCGCATGGGATTTCAGGGCTTCGGCTATCACCGCCCGGCCGAGATTTTCGCCGAACATGCCGCTCTGTCTGGTCTGGCAGGCCAATTGGGCAGCGATTTCGACATCTCTGACCATGCCGGTATCACGCAGGCCGGCTATGACGCGCTGACGCCCTTCCTTTGGCCCGCCAATCCGCGCCAGAACGGCGGGCGTTTCTTCGCAGAGGGGCGGTTCCACCACGCCGATGGTCATGCCCGCCTGATCCCGGTCACGGCCCGGCCCGAAACCGCCGACCTCATCCTGAACACGGGTCGGGTGCGCGACCATTGGCACACTGCAAGCCGCACCGGCCTGTCGCCCCGCCTGTCCGCGCATATGGCCGAACCCTATCTTGAGGTTCATCCCGGCGATGCCGCCCGCCTTGGCCTGATACCCGACGGGCTGGCCGAGGTTGCCGGGCAAGACAGCGCGGTGCTGCTGCGCGTCATGATCTCGGACGCGGTGCCGCCGGGGCGCCCCTTTGCCCCGATCCACTGGACCGGGGAAACCGCGGCGCAAGGGCGGGTCAGCGCGGTCGTGGGGGGGCGGACCGATCCGGTTTCGGGTCAGCCCGCGCTGAAGGCCGGGGCGGTCACCATCCGCCCGGCCAAGGCCGCCTTTCACGCCTATGCCATCGCCGCGCATCCGTTTCGGCCCGAAACCTTCTATTGGGCGACCGCCACCCATGCCCGGGGGATGACGGCCGAGCTTGCCGGCCTGACCCTGCCTGCGGATTGGGAAAGCTTTGCCCGCCGGCTTTTTGCGCTGCCAGAGGCGGCAGCACAGTTCATGGCCGATCCGGCGCGCGGACGTTACCGCATCGCCTTCACCCGGAACGGACGGCTGATTGCCGCCCTGTTCGCCGACACTGCCCCGGTGGCCCTGAGCCGGGCCCATATCGCCGGGCTTCTGGCCGAAGAGGCACCGGCGGCCCTGCTGTCCGGCCGCCCCGGTGCGGACCGTCCCGATCCGGGCGCCACGGTCTGCGCCTGTTTCTCGGTCGGGGTCAACACCATCACCCGCTCCATCGCTTCGGGTCAGTGCCTGACCGTCGAAGCCCTGGGAGCGGCGCTGAAAGCCGGAACCAATTGCGGCGCCTGCCGCCCGGAACTCTCTGCCCTGATCCACCGTCACCGACCCTTGCTGGAGGCCGCCGAATGACTGCCCCTTTCCCCCCGCCGCGTGGCCGGATTTCGCTGGTTGGCGCCGGCCCCGGTGCCGCCGATCTTTTGACGCTGCGCGCGCTGCGCTGCCTGCAAGAGGCCGATCTCATCCTGTATGACCGGCTGGTGACAGAGGACATCCTTGCGCTGATCCCCGCCGCCACACGCCGTATTGCGGTTGGCAAAGAGGTGGGCGCCAATGCCTGGCCGCAATCGCGGATCACGGCGCTGATGCTGGCCGAGGCGGTTTCGGGCGCCCATGTGGTGCGGCTCAAATCCGGTGACCCCACGATCTTTGGCCGCGCGAGCGAGGAAATCGCCGGCGCCCGGACGCTTGGCCTTGCGGTCGAGATCATTCCCGGCATCACCGCCGCCTCTGCCGCCGCCGCCAGCCTCTGCCGTTCGCTGACCACGCGGGGGGTGGCGCAACGGCTGGTGATCGCCACCGCCACCGACGAGGCCGATGGCGCCGTTCCCGAAACGCTGGCGCCCGGCACGACGCTGGCGCTTTACATGGCGACGCGCAAACTGGCCGAGATCGAGGCGACCCTTCTGGCGCGCGGCGCCGATCCGCAGACAGAGGTGGCCGCCGTCTGCCATGCCAGCCAGAGTTGCGAGACGATCCACCTTGCGCCGCTGAAAGGCATGGCGGCCCTGCTTTCGGGCAAGCCGGATTTCACCCACCCTTGTGTGCTGATCCTGACGGCAGGGGTCTTGGCCAAACCGCCGCTCTGCCTGCGGTCGCTGCGGCGGTATAGGGAAGCAGGGCCAGACGACGGCGCCTCTGATCCCCGCAAACGCCGCCGCAGAGAAGGATCTGCTCTTTGCGTCAAGACCTTTGGAATGGCCGCGAAAGCCGGGCGGATGGTAATTTCTGCCGGAACTACACCGTTCTGGAGCATCCATGTCTTTCCGTGTCGCGGGCTTTGCCGGCAGCCTGAGCAACCCGTCCAAAACCCGTACGCTGGTCGATCTGGCGGCCCGCCGTGTCGCCGCGCGCTTTGGCGGACGTGCCGAAACCTATGATCTGGCCGATCTGCAACCCGCCTTGGGCACGGCCAACACTCTGGACGACCTGAAAGGAACCGAAGGCGCTATCGTTGCCGCCCTCCTCTCGGCGGATGCCCTGATCGTGGGCAGCCCGGTTTACAAGGGCAGCTACGCCGGGTTGTTCAAGCATCTGTTCGACCTGATCGACCCGGCCGTGCTCGCGGGCAAGCCGATCCTGCTGACCGCGACCGGCGGCGGCGAAAAACATGCGCTGGTGATCGAACATCAGTTGCGCCCGCTCTTTGCCTTTTTCGAGGCGGCGGTGCTGCCGACCGGCATCTATGCCTCGGCCAGCGATTTTGCAGGTGGCCTGCCGGTGTCCGACGCGCTGCTGGCACGGCTTGACCGGGCGGTGGGGCAGTTCGGGCCATGGCTGACGGCGGATGTGGCCGGTCGGGCGGCCTGACTGCCGGCGGGCCAGAGAGAAATCTTCTTTCCAAGGGGCGTATCCGGCCCCGCGAAAGCCCCCTGAACCCACAGCAAAAGAAGGGTCTTTCAAACTTTCACCAGCACCAAGATCGCCCCTGTCCCCCGGGGCAACCGCGGCAATGGTGCAGATCAAGCGGGCAAAACCCGTTGCGCATAACCCGCAAGTCTGCCGGTCCAACCGTGTGAAAGCGCGAAAACCGGCGGGCTTGGGACCGAAACCGAACGCAAAACGGAGCCAAGGATCAGATGGCCGACCTATTCCCGCAAGCCGCCCTCAGCGACAATGCCGCGCGCCAGCTTGCCAATGCCACCAAGACTGCCCCCGTCCTGCCGACGATCAGCCCGCGCTGGCTGGTGCATCTTCTGCAATGGGTGCCGGTCGAGGCGGGCATCTACCGCCTCAACACCGTGCGCAACCCCGAGAATGTCGAGGTTGCCTGCGCCGCGCGTGACGAATCCGAACTGCCGCAGACCTTCGTGAACTATGACGAAAAGCCGCGCGAATATTTCCTGAACGCCGTCTCAACCATTCTGGACGTTCACACCCGCGTCAGTGATCTTTATTCCAGCCCCTTCGATCAGGTGAAGGAACAACTGCGCCTTGCGATCGAGACGATCAAGGAAACGCAGGAAGGCCAACTGATCAACAACCCGGACTATGGCCTATTGGCCAATGTAGCGCCTTCGCAGGTGATCAAGACCCGCACCGGCGCGCCGCAGCCCGATGATCTTGACCTGCTCGTCGCCAAGGTCTGGAAGGAACCGGCGTTCTTCCTTGCCCATCCCGATGCCATCGCCGCCTTTGGCCGCGAATGCACCCGCCGCGGCGTGCCGCCGCCCACGGTGTCGCTGTTCGGCTCGCAGTTCCTGACATGGCGGGGCATTCCGCTGGTGCCATCGGACAAGGTGCCGGTGGTCAATGGGAAGACCAAGATCCTGCTGTTGCGGGTCGGCGACAAGCGGCAAGGCGTGATCGGCGTCTATCAGCCCGGTCTGGCGGGCGAGCAGAGCCCCGGCCTCTCGGTGCGGTTCATGGGCATCAACCGCTCGGCCATCGCGTCTTATCTGATCAGCCTTTACTGCTCGCTGGTGGTGCAGTCGCCCGATGCGCTGGCGGTTCTGGAGGAGGTGGAGATCGGCAAGTTCCATGACTATCCCGACACCTATGCCAAGTAATCTGGCGCCCGGCGATGCGGCTGCCGCGGGGCTGCCCGATGTGCAGGTTCTGACGCAGCTTGCGGCGCAGTTATTTGCCGCGCTTCCCGGTGGGGCGGCACCGTCAAACCCGGTGCCGGAAGATCCGCTGCCGGGGGGGCTGTCGCTTGGCCCCTTTGCCAAGGGCCCTGCCCTGCCGGGCCCATTGCTGCCCGGGGGCAACCTCGTGCCCGCCTCGCCGCAATCGGCGGTGGCCGCAGGCGCTTCGGTGCCCGCGCTGGCGCCAAAATCGGCGGCGGTGAACGGGTTGCCTGACCTTGCCGCCATCGTGTCGCCAGCGGTGAACGGACGCTTCGGCGGCCATTCTCTGGGCGTGCCGGCTCCGGCGGCGGCCCCGAATGCGCCGGTTTCGGCGCCTTCTGCCCCCGCCTCGCCCTATTACTTCCTTGGCGAAGCGGCCGGGCCTGCCGCGCGGGCCACTCCCGCGCGGCATGATCTGTCCGATCTGGTCACGGCGCGCAGTTTCGGTCTGCCCGGGCAGGATGATCTGCGCGGGCTGCTGGCGGAACCCGCCCGGCCCGCCGCGCCATCGGGGCCGTATTACTTCGCCCCCGCCGCGCCCGCCGTGGCCCCCGCGAGCGCACCCGCCCGCGGGCTGGACATCGCCGCCATCCGCCGCGATTTCCCGATCCTGCAGGAACGGGTGAACGGACGGCAACTGGTGTGGTTCGACAATGCTGCCACCACGCAGAAACCGCGCCAGGTGATCGACCGGGTTTCGTATTTCTACGAACACGAAAACTCGAACATCCACCGCGCCGCGCATGAGCTGGCGGCCCGCGCCACCGATGCCTACGAGGGCGCGCGCGAAAAGGTGCGCACCTTCCTGGGGGCCGCCTCGACCGAAGAGATCATCTTTGTCCGCGGGGCGACCGAAGCGATCAATCTGGTCGCCAACACCTGGGGCGCGCAAAACGTGGGCGAAGGGGACGAGATCATCGTCTCGAACCTGGAACACCATGCCAATATCGTGCCCTGGCAGATGCTGGCGGCACGCAAGGGGGCAAAGATCAAGGTCATTCCGGTGGATGGCACCGGGCAGGTGATCCTGGAGGAATATCGCCGTCTGCTGTCGCCGCGCACCAGACTGGTGGCGGTGACGCAAGTCTCGAACGCCCTGGGAACCGTGGTTCCGGTGCAAGAGATCGTGGCGCTGGCCAAGGCAGCCGGGGCGGCGACATTGGTGGACGGGGCGCAATCGGTCAGCCACCTGCGGGTGAATGTGCAGGCGATCGGGGCCGATTTCGTTGTGTTTTCCGGTCACAAGATCTTTGGTCCGACCGGCATCGGCGTGGTCTATGGCCGCAAGGAATTGCTGGACCAGATCCCGCCATGGCAGGGCGGCGGCAACATGATTGCCGATGTGACCTTTGAAAAGACGCTCTACCAACGCGCCCCGAACAAGTTCGAGGCCGGCACCGGCAATATTGCCGATGCTGTGGGTCTGGGGGCCGCGCTCGACTATGTGCAGTCGCTGGGGCTTGAGGCGATTGCGCAGTATGAGCATGACCTTCTGGCCTATGCCACCCATCACCTTGCCCCGATCAAGGGCGTGCGCCTGATCGGCACGGCGGCGCACAAGGCCAGCGTGCTGTCCTTCGTGCTGGACGGCCATTCCACCGAACAGGTGGGCCGGGCGCTGAACGAAGAGGGGATCGCGGTGCGCTCGGGCCATCACTGCGCCCAGCCGATCCTGCGCCGTTTCGGGGTCGAGGCGACGGTGCGGCCCTCGCTTGCCTTCTATAACACCTGCGAGGAGGTGGACCGCTTCATCGCCGTGGTGCGGCGGCTGGCGCGGGCCTGAAACCCCAGCGGAAATGCAAAGGCCCGCCGGTGCGAAACCGGCGGGCCTTTGGTTTGCGGGGGGCTATCCCAGAATCTCGGCCAGCAGATCGGCATGATGGGCGGCAGCCACATCGGGATGCGACCGCAGGCGGCTTTTCAGATGGTTGATCCCCACATTGCGGAACAGCGGGTTCAGCGGGTCCACCGTCAGACCGCGCTCAAGCTTTTGCAGATCATCGGGCAGCGGCAGAACGGGGATGTTGGCATCATACCGGGCGCCAAGGAAGAAGGCGAAAGTGAACCGCTCCACCCCCGGCGGCGGGGCCACCACGTCATGCACATCGGCGCGGACAAAGCCGTTCGTCGCCAGTTCCAGCAACTCACCCGTGTTGATGACAAAGGTGCCCGGCAGTGGCGGCGCGTTCAGCCATTCACCGTCAACCGTTTGCACCCGCAGGCCGGGCACCACGTCTTGCAGCAGAATGGTGATCAACCCGCCATCCTTGTGTGCGCCGACGCCCTGATCGGTTTCCGCCACATCCCGGCCGGGATAGCGGATCAGCTTGAGTAGCTGGGTCGGTTGCGGTTCGTAAACTTCGGCAAAGGCATCTTCGGGCTGGCCCAGCGCAAGGGCGATGGCCTGAAGAAGATCAATACCCAAGGTCGTCACCCGTGCCTGATAGTCCAGCACGATGTCTTTCAACTCGGGCACCGCCTCGGGCCATTGGTTCGGGCCCTGCAGCCGCGCCCAACCGGGGCTGTCGGGGTCAAAAGCGCGCGGAGAGCCTTCTGTGTTGAAGTCGATCTGCTCGCGCCAGTCCTGTTCGCCCCGGGTCCGCTCGTATCCCGCGCGATTATAGCCGCGGAAATGCGGAGAGCGAACCATCTCGATCTTCAGCTTTTCCTCGATGGGCAGGGCGAAGAATTTCTTCGCACCCGCCACCAGCCCGTCGATCAGGTCTTGCGGCACACCATGGCCGGTCAGGTAGAAAAACCCATGGTCATGCAGAATGCCGCGCAACTCGGCGATGAAAGCCGCGCGATCTGAGAAGGTGCGATGAAAGCGTGAAAAGTCCAGAACGGGCAAGTTTGCGGCCTGGGATACGGTCATGGGGATACTCCTGTTGCAACCCCCTCGCGGGGCCAGTCTTCGGTTCGGGTTCGCACATCGGACGGGTTCGCCGGGCGCCAGCCTGTCAGACGGCGCGCCGCCTCGGCCAGAAGCGACACCGGCTTGGCGAAACGCGCGGCAATTTCGGCAACTGCCTGCCGTAGTGCGGGCAGGCCCTGCGCCGGCGGATGTTGATGCGGCGCGGTGCGCCGGGCCTCGGCCGCGGCGTTGATCAGCGCGGGCGGCGCGCCCCCTTCGGGAAAGTCCTGCTCAAGATTGATTGCGCCGACCGATGCCGCCAATGGCGACATCGGTTCGAAAGCCAAGGGTCTGAGCCCCGCAAAGACAGAGTTTATCGTCACATCACCCCCAAAATCAGCGCCCGGAGAGGGCGGCCCCCCTCTCCGGGCAATCCGTCAGGCGGCCTGCCGCAGCGTTTTCGCCGCCGCATCCAGAGCCTGGCGAAGATCGGCGATGATGTCCTCGGGATGTTCGATCCCGATGGACAGGCGGATATAGCCGGGCGTCACCCCCGCAGCCAGTTGCTCGGCCGGGGTCAGTTGCTGATGCGTGGTCGAAGCCGGATGGATCGCCAGCGACCGGGCATCGCCGATGTTGGCGACATGGTGGAACAGCGCCAGCGCGTCGATGAAGGCGCGCCCCGCCTCGACGCCGCCATCCACCTCGAAGCCCACCAGCGCACCATGACCGCCAGACAGGTAGGCATCGGCGCGGCGGCGGTGTTCGCCGGTTTGCAGACCCGGGAAGATGGTCCGCGTCACCAGCGGATGGCCGTTCAGGAAATCGGCCACCTTGGCGGCATTCTCATTGTGCTGACGGATGCGCAGCGGCAGGGTTTCCAGCCCCTGAATGAACAGGAAGGCGTTCTGCGGCGCCACCGCCGCCCCGATGTCGCGCAGAAGCTTGACCCGTGCGCGCAGAATATAGGCGATGGGACCAAGGGGTTTTGCCGCCTCGGTCCAGATGGCACCGTGATAGGCGGCGTCGGGTTGCGTCAAGAGGGGGAAGCGGGCGGCATTCCCCTCCCAGTCGAACGTGCCGCCGTCGATGATGGCGCCGCCGATGGCGGTGCCGTGGCCACCGATGTATTTCGTGGTGGAATAGACCACCACCGCCGCACCATGCGCCAGTGGCCGCGCCGTCAGCGGTGCCGCCGTGTTGTCGAGGATCAGCGGCACACCGATTGCACGGCCAAGGGCCGCCACCTCGGCAATCGGGAAGACCTGCAACTTGGGGTTGGGCAGGGTTTCACCAAACCAGGCGCGGGTCTTGTCATCAGTCGCCCGGACAAAATTCTGCGGGTCGTCCTGATCGACAAAGCGCACCTCAATCCCGAACTGCGCCAGCGTCTGCGACAGAAGGGTGACCGTGCCGCCATAAAGGTCGGTCGAAGCGACGATGTTGTCGCCCGCCTGCGCGATGTTGGTCAGGGCAAAGAAGGTTGCCGCCTGACCCGAGGCCACGGCCAGCGCCGCCACCCCGCCCTCAATCGCGGCAAGGCGTTCCTCGAACACGTCCGAAGTGGGGTTCTTGATGCGGGTATAGATCTGGCCCAGCTCTTCCAGCGCGAAAAGGCGCGCGGCGTGGCCGGTATCCTGAAACTGAAAGCTGGTGTTCTGATAGATCGGCACCGCCAGCGATCCGGTCGCCGGATCGGTGCGCCAGCTTCCGCCGTGCAGGGCGAGGGTTTCGGGATGCAGGCTGGTGGTGGCCATGGGGTTCTCCTGTTCCGGCGGCAACCGAAGGCCGCGATTGGTCTGTCCCGATCACAGGACCACAAAAATCACGTCAAAATCTATCGCCTTTTATCGGCCCGAATTGGAACGGCCTTCCCCCGGCGGGGAATGAAAGAGCAGCGGCGTTCTTTTCTGCACCGCTCAGGGCGGGAATCCCCCCGGTTACCCGCCCATGAAAGCCGCTTTTCACGACGAACCGCAGGGAAATGTCCCGGCCCGCGCCGTGATTCCCTCCCACCGACGGCCCCGGATCGGAAGAGATTTCTGCGGCGCGGCGCGGCCATAGCGGATTGTTTCTGCGCCGCGCCCTGATTTTGAAAAACTCAACAAAATCAAAGGCTGCATTGACGTTCCCGCCACAAGCCGCTCCCATAAAGCCCACAAAACAGGCGAAATCCAAACCGGAGAGCATGATCCATGAGCAACCTGAACATCTTTGGCAAAGCGGGCCGCGCCCTTGCCACCGCGGCCGCCGTCGCCGCGGCGACCCTGCCCAGTCTGGCCAGCGCCGGCCCCACGCTGGACCGCATCACCGAACGCGGCGTGATCAAGGTCGGCGTTGGCACCACCCCCGGTTTCTTTGCGCCCGACAGCGACGGCAAGTGGCAGGGTTTCTTCATCGACTATGGCCGCGCCCTGTCGATTGCCGTCTTCGGCACGCCCGACAAGGTGGAGTTCACCTCGTCTTCGCCGCAGCAACGGCTGCCCGCCCTGCAAGCGGGTGAATTTGATGTGCTGCTTTCGGGCGTGACCGTCACCGTGACCCGCGCCTTCAAGCTGGGCTTTCATTTCGGCCCCACGGTGTTTTATGACGGACAGGCCATTCTGGCCCGCAAGGATCTGGGCGTGGCGACGGCTGCGGAACTGGACGGCGCCACCATCGGCGTGCAGTCGGGCACCACGGGCGAGCTGAACATCGCCGATTTCTTCCGCAAGACCGGCAAGAGCTTTACCCCTGTCACCATCGAGGACACGTCGGAATTTCTCGCCGCGCTGGAGGCCAACCGGGTCGATGCCATCACGCAGGACAGTTCCGACCTTGTGGGCAAGCTTCAACAGTTGAAAGACCCGTCGGCCTATGTGCTGCTGCCGGAACGCCTGTCGAAAGAGCCGCTGGCCCCCGCCATAGCAGCCGGTGACGACCGCTGGCTGGAGATCATCAACTGGACGGTCTATGCCACCATCCAGGCCGAGGAATGGGGCATCACCCAAGCCAATGTCGATGAATTCCTGACATCGGAAGACCCGGCGATCCAGCGGTTCCTGGGGGTCGATCCGTCTCTGGCGCAGGATATCGGGCTGGACCCGAAATGGGCCTACAACATCATCAAGACGGTCGGAAACTACGGCGAAATCTACGAGCGGAACCTTGCGCCGCTGGGCTGGGAACGTGGCTATAACCAGCTTTGGACCAAGGGCGGCCTGCTTTATGCGCCCCCGTTCCGGTAAGACCCCGTGACCCTCCCTGTCACGTCTGACGGTCAGGGCCCCCACCTCTTCCCGCGCGGCAGGTTTGCCGCGCTGGTTGAATGGTGGGGGCCGCGACCATGGTCGCAGCTTGCGGTGATCCTCGTGATCGCCGCCCTTCTGCTTTGGTTCGGGCTGAACCTCGCGGCCGCATTGCAACGCGCGGGCATCACCCCCGGTTTCAGCTTTCTGTTCCGGTCGGCGAATTTCCAGATCGGCGAAAGCACTTTGGCGTTTCAGGCCGGCGACACCTATCTGCGCGCGATTGTCGTGGGCATCGTCAACACACTGAAAGTGGCCTTGGCGGGTTGCGTGCTGGCCACTCTGCTGGGGGTTGCCATCGGGGTGGGCGGGCTGTCGGCCAATCCGCTGCTAGGCGGCCTTGTGCGGGTCTATATTGAGGTGGTCCGCAACACGCCCCTCTTGCTGCAACTGTTCTTCTGGATCGCGGTGGCCCGCAACCTGCCGGGGCCCAGACAGGCACCCGGCGGGATGGGGTTCTACCTGTCGAACCGCGGCATCTTCGTGCCTGCCCTGACCTCGCCCGTTGGCTGGCTGATGCCGCTGGCGGCGATCGCCGGGCTTGTGCTGCTGGCTGCGGTGGCAAGGCCGCGGCTGAGGCGCGGGGGCGGGTTGCTTTGGCCCGGCGTCGTTGCACTGTCGGCACTGATCCTTGCCATCGCGGGTGCGGGGGTGGATGTGCCGCAGCTTCAGGGTTTCAACATCCGCGGCGGCCTGTCGCTGTCACCGGAGTTTGCGGCCCTGCTGACGGCGCTGACGGTGAAATTCTCCGCCTCCATCGCCGAGATTGTCCGGGCTGGCATCCTCTCGGTCGCCCCGGGCCAGCGCGAGGCGGCGCGGGCGCTGGGGCTGAACGACTGGCAGATCCTGCGGCTGGTGGTGCTGCCACAGGCGCTGCGGGTGATCGTGCCGCTGATCACCTCAAGCTTTCTGGACCTTGCCAAGGATTCCAGTCTGGCCGTCGCCATCGGTTATCCCGATCTGGTCGGCATCCTGAACACAACCGCCAACACCACAGGTCAGGCGATCGAGGCGGTGTTCATCATGGCCATCAGCTTTCTGGTGCTGAACCTGTCGGTGGCGGCCCTGATGAACCGATACAACCAGCGCGTTGCCCTGCGCGGAGAGGCCGGACGATGACGCTTCCCGCCCCCCTGCGCGGCGCCTTTGCCGGGCCTGTCAATATCGCGCTGTCTCTGGCGGTGCTCGGGGCGCTGGCGCTGGTCCTGCCGCCGCTTTTCAGCTGGGCGGTGACCCATGCCGTCTGGCAGGGCGACATGGCGACCTGCCGCGCCGCCGCCGGAGCCTGCTGGGCCTTCTTGCAGGCCAAGGCGCGGTTCATCCTGTTCGCCTTCTATCCGGCAGATCAAATATGGCGGCCGGCCTTGGTCGTGGTGGCCCTGCTGGCGCTCATGGTGCTGTCGGCGCTGCCGCGGCTTTGGGGGACGGTGCTGCTGACGGTCTGGCCCGTTGTCCTGATGTCAAGCTGGGGGCTGATGGCAGGGGGCGGCCCCCTGCCCCGGGTCTCGGTGAACGACTGGGGCGGGTTGCCGGTGACGCTGCTGGTCTGGACCACCTGCATGGCCTTTGCCATGCCTGCGGCCGTGCTGCTGGCCTTGGCGCGGCAGTCGCGCATGGGGGGGCTGCGCAGTCTTTCGGTCGCCTATATCGAGGTGATGCGCGCCACGCCGATGGTGGCAATCCTGTATTTTGCCATGCTGATCCTGCCGATGGCGCTGCCAGGGGGCGTGGTCCTGGACAAGATCCTGCGCGCCACGATCATGACCGCGCTGTTCTTCACCGCCTATCTGGCGGAAGTGGTGCGCGGCGGCCTGCAAACCATCCCGGCAGGGCAGGCCGAGGCGGCTTCGGCGCTTGGCCTTGGATACTGGCGGACGGTGCAACTGATCGTGCTGCCTCAGGCGCTGAGCAAGGTGATCCCGGGGCTGGTCAATCTGGCCATCGGGTTTCTGCTGGCCACCTCTCTTCTGGCGGTGATCGGGGTGTTCGACCTTTTGAACGCCGCGAAGGCATCAACCACCGATCCGCTGTGGATGGGGTTCTATGATGAAGCCTATGTCTTTGCCGCGCTGATCTATTTCCTGTTGTGCTTTGGCGGGTCGCGCTACAGCCTCTGGCTGGAACGGCGGCTCAGGCGCGGCTGATCCCGCAGATGCGGGACAAATCCCTGCGGCGGTGGTAAAGCAGCCCAAGGCGCTGCGGTATGAGGCACGACATGACGATCACCCATGAAGACGAGCTGGAAGGGTTGCAGGCCATCGGCCGCATCGTTGCCAACACCATGCAGGCCATGGCACGCGCGATGGAGCCGGGCATGACGACCCGCGAACTCGATGAGATCGGCCGCGGGTTGCTGGAGCGCGAAGGTGCGGTTTCCGCCCCCGAAACCAGCTATGATTTCCCCGGCGCCACCTGCATCAGCGTGAACGAGGAGGTTGCCCACGGCATTCCCGGCGACCGAGCAATCGCGGTCGGCGATCTGGTGAACATCGACGTGTCGGCCAGCAAGGACGGTTATTTCGCCGATACCGGCGCGACCTTCCGGCTGGGCCGGGTCCGGCCCTCGCTTGACCGGCTGTGCCGGGACGGCAAGCGCGCCCTGCAGATCGGCATTGCGCAGGTCGGCCATGACAGGCCCATCGCGGGGATCGGCAATGCCATCGGCAAGTTTGCTTCGGCCAACGGCTATAGCCTGATCCGCAACCTTGCCAGCCACGGGGTCGGGCGCGCGCTGCACGAAGACCCGACAGAGGTGGCGACCTGGCCCACCCGGGGCGACCGGCGGCGGATGCACAACGGGCTGGTTCTGACGGTCGAGCCGTTCCTGTCAATCGGCGGGCTTTGGGCGGAACAGGGCGATGACGGCTGGACGCTTTACAGCGACCCGCCCGCGCCGGTGGTGCAATACGAACATACGGTCGTTGCAACCGCTCGCGGCGCCATCATCGTCACCCTGCCGGGCTGACCACGCCGCGTTTCAGCCGGTGAACTCGACAATCTCGATCCCGGCACCGTAATCGGACAGGTAAAGCAGACCATTCGCATCGGCAAAGACATCGGCCGTCTGGATCACCCGGGGGCGGTTCGGGCGCGGGTCAATCACGCGGTTCGGCGCGGCGGGCACATAGGCGCCCCGCTCAACCGGGTGGCAGGGGTCCGAGATATCCACCGCCCGCACGCCGGCATTCTGCCAGGTCACAAAGATCAGCCTGTCGGAGACGAAGCTGCCGGGGCGGTTTTCATGCAGGTTATGCGGGCCGAAATGGCCGCCCTTGGCGATGTAATCCGCCTCGGCCGGGATCGGAAAAGTGGCGATGGAGACCGGGTTCTGGGGGCTTCGGATGTCGAAGACCCAGGTGTGCTTGCGCCCGTCCGCCTCACCGTCCAGCACCGCCTCATCCGCGACCACCAGAAGATCGCGCGCAGGCAGGGGCAGCGCCGAATGCGTGCCGCCGCCAAAGGGCGGTGACCAGTTCAGATGGCGGATCAGGCGCGGCTGCGTCAGATCGGAAATATCCAGCAGCGTCAGCCCGCCATCGCGCCAACAGGCATAGGCGGTGGTGCCGCTGATCACCGCATGGTGCAGCGCCCAGCGTTGCCCCGGCGGGCTGGGCGGCCCGCCCTCGCCCGGGGCCATGCCGGGCAGGCCCCAGCGCCCGATAATCTCGGGCCGGGTCGGGTCGGCCATGTCGATGACGGCCAGAATATAATCGCTGTAACCCGCAAACAGGGCCGAGGCATAGGCATAACGCCCGCCAACATACCAGATGCGATGGAACCCTGCCCCCGCGATATCAAGCTGGCCGATCTTGCGCGGCTGCATCGGGCACGAGATGTCATAGACGCTCATCCCCGCCGCCCAATCTTGCGCCCCCGTCACATATTGGCCAACCGATTGGGTGTAATAGGCCCGCTCATCCCCGAAAGCCCTGACGCCGTTCACCAGATCAAAGGCATTCACCACCAGCAGCAGTTCGTCATGGGTCTGCAGATGCAGGTTCCAGGTGTTCGGCGGTGCGGGAACGAAGCGCACCTCGCCCGGATGCCGCGGATCGCGCAGATCGACGATCGAGAAACCACCCGAAAACGGGTGACCCAGATAAGCATGGCCGCGATGCAGCATGATCTGCATTCCGTCGCCGCGGCCCGCCACGTCGGAATGGCCGACAAAGCGCATGTTGCGCGCGAAATCCGGCGACCGCATTCAGGCCCGCCTGCGCCGCAGACCTGTCGCCAGGGCGCCCGCCACCAAAGCCGCCCCGGCCCAGAACAGCTCGGGCCGGTAGAATCTGGGGATCAGCGGATGGTCCAATGTGCAAAGCGACAGGAGCAGGGTGCAGACATAGTCCTGCCCCCAAATGCACTGGCTGGCCTGTCCATAGCTGCCATAGCCGTTGCGAACCACGGTGCCGAACACCACGAACCACCAGATCAGGGCCAGCCCGATCGCCGCCCCGCCCAGCGTGGCGAAAAGCCGGGGGCGGATCAGATGGTCAGACATCTTCAAGCACCCCCAGCTTGGCCAGCAGGGCCGAGCGCGTGGCAATCAGCGCCGGATCATCGCGGCGACGCGGGTGGGGGCTGTCCACCCGCACCTCTTGCACGATGCGGGCCGGGCGGGGGCTGAACAACACCACCCGGTCGGCCAGCAAGAGCGCCTCTTCCACGTCATGCGTCACCAGAATCGCGGTAAAGCCGCGCACCTGCCACAGCCGCACCAGATCCTTTTGCAGGTTCAGCCGGGTCAGGCTATCGAGCTTGCCCAAGGGTTCGTCCAGCAACAGCAGACGCGGATCGTTCACCAGCGCCCGCGCAATCGCCGCGCGCTGCGCCATTCCGCCGGAAAGCTGATGTGGGAAGGCATCGCCAAACGCCTCAAGCCCCACCAATTGCAACGCCTCTTCCACGCGGGCGCGCTTGGCGGCCAGTTCGCCCCGCGCCCCCGGCCCGGCCTCGACATTGCCGCGAACGGTGCGCCACGGGAACAGGGTGGCGTCCTGAAACACCAGAATGCGGTCAGGCCCGGGGGCGGTCACCGGCCTGCCGTCACCCTGAACCCGGCCCCGCCGCGGCACCTCCAACCCCGCGGCCAGCCGCAGCAGCGTGGACTTGCCGCAGCCCGAGGGGCCAAGCAGCGCCACGAATTCTCCGGGCTGAATGTCCAGCGAGACATCCTCCAGCACCGGCAGGACCGACTTACCGATGTCATAACCATGCGACACGCGGTCGAAGGTCAGGCCCAGCGGTTGAACCGTTGCGTGATCCAGCATCACAGGATTCCCTTCTGCCAGCCCAGAACCCGGTCGCGCACCGAAAACAGCGCCCGCACCAGCCCGGCGCAGATCAGCGCCATGATCACCAACGCCGCATAGACATTGGCATAGGCCGAATAGGCGGTGTTGAATTGCAGATACCAGCCAAGGCCGAACTTGGCGCCCAGCATCTCGGCCACCACCAGCACGGCGAAACTGTAATAAAGCCCCATGAACAGGCCGACAAAGACATTGGGCAGCGCCGCCGGAATGGCCACATTCCTGATCTGCCAACGGCTCGACGCGCCCAGGGTGCGGGCCACGTCGTAATAGGACCGATTGACCTGCGATATCCCCGAGGCGGTCAGGATCGCCACCGGAATGCCCGAGGCCAGCGCCACCAGAAAGACCGACGCCTGAAAGGTGGTGGGAAAGATGAAAAAGGCACAGGGAATCCAGGCGCTTGCCGGAACCGGGCCGACCAGCTTCAAAAGTGGCATCCCCCAATAGGCAAAGCGTTTCGACCAGCCAAGGCCGACCCCGCCCGCAAAACCCAGCGTGATGCCCAGAAAGAAGCCCAACCCCCAGAGCCGGGCCGTGTAGGCCATGCAGATCAGCAACCGGTCCCAATCGGTCATGTAGACATGCAACAGCCCCTGCGGCGGCGAAAAGAACGGCTTGGGCAGCCAGCCCAGCTTGGCCGTGGTGATTTCCCACACCAGCAGCCACAGCCCCAGCGCGATGAACCACGGGCCATAATGCGTCAGCACCCCGCCCTGCCAGCCGCGCAGCGGCACAAGGATGGCAAGTGTCAGGAACGCCAGCGACCCAAGGCCGGCAAGGCTGGCGAACAACCCTGTGGCTCCCCATTGGATCACATCGGGCAGCCCCCATGTCACGGCCGCCGTCGCCCCCCAGGCCAGCGCGGCAAAAATCCCCTCCCGCCATGGGCGGAAGGGGCGCTCGGCCGAAAACCCGGCCTGTCTGAAATCAATCGCTTCGGTCATGAAAGGTCAGGCGAAAATGTCGATGGTGATGCGGCTGGCGATCTCTTCCGGGTCGGTCGAGGCATCGACAACGCCCGTCAGCTTGAGGTCTTCGTAGCCGCGCTTGACCTCATCGCGCAGTTTGTCGCCGAACCAGTGGTCGTGATAGGTGAAGGACGACAGAACCTCGGTCAGGGTCTCCACCGACATGCCGGGGCGCAGGGTGTCGAAATACCATTGCGCCACCTCTTCGGGATGCTCGGCGGCATATTGGTGAACTTCAAGGTTGGCAGCTGCGACACGCTTCAGCGCATCCTTGTTCGCTTCGTAATAATCACCGTTCACGCCCAGCACACAGCAGACACGATCCTGGAAGGTGCCGGTCTGGGTGTCGGCGACGCGGTGGAACTTGTGTTCCTTTTCCCAGCCATAGGCCCAAGGGTCCATATGGGCCAGCGCATCGGCCTCGCCGCGCAGAACTGCTTCGGCCACCAAATCAAACGGGAAAACCTTCCATGTCACGTCCTGCTCGGGGTCGATCCCCGCCTTTTTCAGCGCAACCGAGAAGGCCACGCGCGAAGGTGACATCACATCGAATGTCCCGATGGTCTTGCCCTTCAGGTCGGTCAGCGTCTTGATGCCGCTGTCCTGCGGGGTCAGGATACTTTGGCAGCCGCCGTGCGAGCCTGCGAACAGCTTGACGTCAAAGCCCTGCTCGATCGGTTTCAGCCAGTCGTAGAGCAGCCCCGGCCCGGCTTCGGCCTTGCGGGTGGCAAGGGCCTGAATCAGGGTCTGGCCACTGGCGCCCTGATAGAACAGCTCCACATCCAGCCCGTGCTTGGTGAAGATGCCCTTTTCAAGCGCGAAACCAACGGGCGAATGGCAGGCGGCAACCTCGGTCCATTCCAGTTTGATCTTGGTCAGGTTGCCCGCCATCGCATAGCGCGTGCCCTGCCCGGTCACGATGCCCGCAGCCCCCAGACCCACAGCCGCGGCCCCGGTCGCCAGCATCTGACGGCGCGATAACAGCCCGCCCGAATTCGTTCCCATGATAATGCCCCTCAATCTGGTTCTGTTGGCGGCAACCTACGGCGTTTTCCCGGGAAACGGTTTCTGAAGATCGCGCCGGAAAGAGCAGATTCGGACCCCAGAAATCATCCACAGGATAACTTCATTTTTAACAGGCCAGTTCGGGGACAGCGGAGGATTCGCCTGGGAGCCGCGGCCAGATCGACGACGACGGCCCGACGCCGCCCCCGGCACGATCGCCGACCGGGGGCAGAGCCCACCCCATGCACCCATCGGCACGAATCGCCCTTGGCCCGGCCCGGGCACAACACCACGGGCGCAATTGCCGCCCATTCCAAAGAATGCCCGCGCAAAGGCAGGATATTCCCGCTGTGCCAGCCCGGACAGAACAGAATGACCTGCCATCCCCGGCAATCCGCGTGCCCACGGCAGCGCCCAAGGTCGCCGCAGAGGCAAATCTTTCCCCAACCCCGGCACCGGGAGAACGGCGCCACCCCCGCGCCCACAGAAATACATCCATTCATTCTATAGACAAATTGGACACCAGACCGAAGATTGGCGACATTCCCCGCAGCCTTGGAAAGTGCCCGACGATGACCCGACAGATCCACTTCAATGCCTTCGAGATGAACTGCGTCGCGCATCAGTCGCCGGGGCTTTGGGCCTATCCGGGGGATCGGTCGTGGCAATACAAGGATGTGGAATACTGGACCGATCTGGCCCGCGTTCTGGAAGGCGGCTTTTTCGACGGCATCTTCATCGCCGATGTGATCGGCTATTACGACGTCTATCGCGGCAAGAATGACGATGCCATCCGCGAAGGCGCGCAAATCCCGGTGAACGACCCGCTGCAACTGGCCGTGCCCCTGGCGATGGCCTCGCAGCATCTGGGCATCGGCATCACCGCCTCGACCAGTTTTGAACATCCCTATACCTTTGCCCGCCGCCTGACGACCGCCGATCACCTGACCAAGGGGCGCGTGGGGTGGAACATCGTCACCTCCTATCTGGAAAGCGGCGCAAAGAACGTTGGCGAAGGCGGGTTGCGCCGCCACGACAACCGCTATGAGGTGGCGAACGAATATCTGGAGGTGGTCTACAAGCTGCTGGAAGGCAGTTGGGAAGACGGCGCCGTCCTGCGCGACCGCGAGCGCCGGATTTTCGCCGATCCGTCGAAGGTTCACGAAATCCGCCACAAGGGGCAGTTCTTCGATGTTCCGGGCTATCACCTGTCCGAACCCTCGCCGCAGCGCACGCCGGTTCTGTATCAGGCCGGAGCCAGCGCCAGCGGTATCGACTTTGCCGCCCGCCATGCCGAATGCGTCTTTGTGGCCGCACCGACCAAGCCGGTGCTGAAACGCTATATCGACAATCTGCGCGCGCAGGCCGCCGCCCATGGCCGCGCCCCGGGCAGCCAGTTGGTCTATAACCTGACCACGGTGATTGTCGATGAAACCGACGCCAAGGCGCAGGCCAAATATCAGCGTTACCTCGATCATGCCTCGTATGACGGGGCGCTGACCTTTGTTTCGGGGTGGAGCGGGGTGGATTTCGCCCAATATGCCCCGACCGATCTGGTGCGCAAGATCGACACCAACGCGGTGAAATCGCTGTTGGAGCATTTCACCCATGGTCAGCAATGGTCGGTGGCCGAACTGGCGCAATGGGCGGGCATCGGCGGGCTTGGCCCGGTGATCGTCGGCGGGCCGGAAAAGGTCGCTGACGAATTGCAGGCCTGGCAAGAGGAAACCGGGGTAGACGGCTTCAACCTTGCCTATGTCGTGGCGCATGAAACCTTTGAATCGGTCGCCGGCTATCTGGTGCCCGAATTGCAGCGGCGCGGCGCCTTCCGCACCGCCTACACCCCCGGCACCCTGCGCCATCAGCTTTTCGGCAAGGGCGACCGGCTGGCAGCCCCCCACCCCGGCGCCAGCTACCGCGACCTTGGCGCGCGTCTGGCCGCCGGTCGGGTCGCGGCCGAGTAACCGACAGACAAGGGATCCAAGAAATGGGACGCAGCGAAAGAGACTGGCCGCTGGCCTCGCGCTACGGCGCGTTGAAGGCGCGGTTCCAGCCCGTGCTGGACCGGATTGCCCAAGGCGCCGTGCAGCGCGAGGTGACGCGCCGCCTGCCGCATGAAGAGATCGGCTGGCTGAAACAGGCGGGTTTTGGCGCGCTGCGGGTGCCGGTGGAACACGGCGGCGGCGGAGCCACGATCCCCGACCTGTTCCGCCTGCTGATCGACCTTGCCGAGGCGGACAGCAACATCGCCCAGTCGCTGCGCGGTCATTTCGCCTTTGTCGAAGACATTCTGGCCCGCCCCGAGGCGGTGGCAAAGCCGTGGTTCGCCCGTTTCGTCGCGGGCGAGATCGTCGGCAATGCCTGGTCCGAAGTGGGCGATGTGAAGCTGGGTGAGCGCAAGGTGCAGCTGGTGCCGCAGGGCGCCGATTTCGCGCTGGAAGGGGTGAAATATTACTCGACCGGCGCGATCTTTGCCGAATGGATCGACGTGCTGGCAACCCGCAGCACCGATGGCGCGGCGGTGATTGCTGCGGTGGATACGCGGCAGCCGTCGGTGCAGCGGTCCGATGACTGGACCGGCTTTGGCCAGCGCACCACTGGCAGCGGCACCACCACCTTCGCCACCGCCCCCGTCGCCGCCGCGCATGTCTTTGCCTTTGAGACGCGCTTTCCCTATCAGACCGCGTTCTACCAGACCGTGCTGAACGCGGTTCTGGCCGGTTCAGCGGCGGCGGCGGTGCGCGAGGCGTCGGCCTTCCTCAAGGCGCGCAAGCGGATTTACAGCAGCGGCACCGCGCCGGTTGCGGCGCAAGACCCGCAGCTTTTGCAGGTGATCGGCCGCGCCCATGCCTTTGCCGAAGCCGCCCGCGCCACCACCCTTGCCGGGGCCGAAGCTGTGCAGGCCGCCTATGAAGCGCGGTTCCTGAACGATGAGGCGGCAGATCGCGCCGCCAATGTCGAGGCGGAACTCGCCTCGGCCCGGGCGCAATCTGTCGCCGCCGACCTCGCGCTGCGGGCGACCAGTGACATTTTCAACGCTCTCAGCGCCTCTACCACCGATACCGGGCTGGCGCTGGACCGGCACTGGCGCAACGCCCGCACCGCTGCAAACCATAACCCGTTGATCTTCAAGGAGCGCATCCTTGGCGACCATGTGGTCAACGGCACCGAACCCCCGTTCCTGTGGCAGATCGGCACGCCCGATCTGCCCAAAACCGAAAGGTAACCCCGATGGGATCGCTCAACCCCACGCAGATCGACCACCAGCTTCACCCCCGCGTCAATTCCGCCGATCCGGTGCCGCCGCGCCCGCGCCCCACGACGCCCGCCCATGTGGTCCGCGATGATGCCGAGGCCATCGCCATTGCCCACCGGCTGGCCGCGCAATTCGCCCCCGGCGCGGCACTCCGCGACCGCGAGGGGCTGCTGCCCGTGGCCGAATTGGACGCCTATTCGCAAAGCGGCCTCTGGTCGATCAACGTGCCCCGGGCCTATGGCGGGCCGGGCCTGTCACATGCGACCTTGGCCAAGGTAATCTCCATCATCGCCGCCGCCGATCCGGCGATTGCCCAGATCACCCAGAACCATCTGGCAATCGTCAACACCGTCGATCTGGAAGGCACCGAGGCGGAGAAGAAGCGCACCTTCGACTGGGCCTTGCAGGGCCTGCGCTATGGCAATGCCTTTTCCGAACTGAACAGCAAGACTGTCGCCAGCTTTGAAACCACCGTACATTTCGAGGGCGACGAGGCGGTGGTGAACGGCGAGAAATTCTATACCACCGGCGCGCTTCTGGCCCATATCATCCCCACCGTCGCGGTGCAGGATGGTGTCGGCTATCTGGTCTTCATCGACCGCGACACGGCGGGGCTGACGGTCACCAACAACTGGTCCAGCTTTGGCCAGCGCACCACCGCCTCGGGCGGGGTCCGGCTGGACAATGTGCGCGTGCCCAAGGATCGTGCCGTGCGGCTGAAAAGCTTTGACGAACATCCCACCATCGCAGGGCCGCTGTCGCAGATCATTCAGGCGGCAATTGATCTGGGCATCGCAAGGGGCGCGATTGACGACACCATCGCCTTCGTGCGCAACCATTCCCGCCCGTGGATCGACAGCGGCAAGGAAAAGGCCAGCGAAGACCCGCTGACCATCATCGCCATCGGCGAGCTGAAGATCCGCCTGCACGCCGCCGAGGCGCTTCTGGAGATTGCCGGCCGGGCGATTGATGCCGGCTATGCCGACCCGACGCTGGACAAAGTGTCAGAGGCGACCCTGCGCACCGGCGAGGCCAAGGTTCTCACCACCCAGATCGCCATTGAGGCAACGAACAAGCTCTTTGAACTGGCCGGCACCCGCGCCACCCTGCAACAGCACGGGCTGGACCGGCATTGGCGCAACGCCCGCGTGCATACGCTGCACGATCCGGTGCGGTGGAAATTCTATCATATCGGCAACTTCTATCTGAACGACGCCCACCCGCCGCGCCATCCCTGGAACTAGGCGCAGAACCACGCCGGGGGCGACTTTCGGGCTGCCCCCGCCAGCCTGCAACGACCCTGATCGTCAAACCACAGTGCGGGAGAATGGGGTTTCCCCCGGTGCCCGATCTTTGGAATGGCGTTTCGCCTGCGTCCGGCAATAATAACTACATACCTTGTCGTGATTATGCGACACAGACCGACCACCCCGCGGGAGCTTCAGACCCAACATGAACCAGCACTTCAACCGCACCGCACGCCAGGTCACCATCGTCGGCGGCGGGCTTTCCGGGGCGGCAATTGCCTATCACCTTGCCCGCCGGACCGATCCTGCGCGGGTGCAGATCACCGTGATCGAGCCGCGTGCAGTGCTGGGTCAGGGGCTGGCCTATTCCACATCCGACCCTGAACATCGGCTGAACGTGCCCGATCACAAGATGTCATTGGCCACCGATGATCCCGAAGACTTCCATCGCTGGCTGCATTCGCCCGAGGCCCCCGCCCTGCCCTCCGGTTCGGCAACGCTGCGCGGCGAAATCTTTGCCCCCCGCGCGGTCTTTGCGACCTATGTTGCAGCACGCCTGCGCCCCTATCTGGCCAGCGGCCAGATCCGGCATGTGCAGGGCAGCGCCGCCTCGGCCCGGCTGGACGCGGGCAAGCTGATCGTCAGGACGGAGGACGGCGACGAGATTGCCACCGATCAGTTGATCCTGTCGATCACCCATCCTGCCCCCCGCATTCCGGCCGAACTGGCCGCGCTGGCCGGTCACCCCGCACTGATTGCAGATGCCTATGCCCCCGGCGCGCTGGATCGGATTGCGGCGCGGGAACGGGTTCTGGTGCTGGGCTCGGGGTTGACGGGGGCGGATGTGGTGGCAACGCTGGCGCGGCGCGGCCATCTGGCACGGATCGACATGCTGTCGCGGCACTGTCGTTTTTCGGCTCCCCATGGCCCGGTGCAGGCCGAAACCAGCGGCGATTTCGCCAGCCGCCCGCAAAAGACCGCGCTTGGCCTGTTGCGCCGGGTGCGGGCCGTGTTGCGGGCCGATGCAGCGGCGGGCCTGACATGGCACGCCGCCTTTGACCGGCTGCGCGCCCAGGGTCCGGCGATCTGGTCGGCCCTGCCGCTGATCGAGCGGCGGCGCTTTCTGCGGCATCTGCGGGGGTTGTGGGATGTTCACCGTTTCCGCATCGCGCCCCAGACCCACGAGACGCTGCAAAAGGCCATCGCGGGGCGGCGTGTTCTGCCCCTTGCCGGGCGCATCGCCACGGCAGAGGCGATTGGCGGGCAGGTCCGGCTGGGGATCAACCTGCGCAAAAGCGCGGACCGGCTGACGCTGGAGGTTGACCGCATCGTGCTGGCGACCGGCCCGTCCCATTCCGATGTCATTGCCCGCTCTGGCTTTCTGTCCGCGCTTGCTGCCTTGGGGCTGATCCGGGCCGACGATCTGGGGCTGGGGCTGGCAACGGCGCCCAACGGTGCCGCACTGACAGCCGATGGCCCGGCAGACCCGCGTATCCTGATCGGTGGCCCGCTGGCGCGCGGCACGGTGGGCGAGTTGATGGGCGTGCCCGAGGTGACGGGCTGGGCTCTGCGCATTGCCGATCTGGTGGCAGGGCGCCTGATGCAAACGACGCCCGCCACGGTTGCCGCAGGCTGATCATGCGCTGCCTTCTGGTCAGCCAGCCGCGACATGCCGCCGAAGCGTGGCAGCGCTGCGGTCTGGCGGGGCAGCCCCTGATCCGGCACGCTCCGGCCAGCCGCCACGGCCTGCCACAGGTCGAGCAGGATCTGGACCGCGCCATCCGCAGCAGCGGACCTTTCCCTTGGCTCATCGCCGCCGGTCCTGCCTGCGCCCTTGTGCAGCATGTGGCCACGCAGTCGCTGTCGGTCCGGGTGATGGGGGCGGTCTTGCTCTTTCCCGACGATTGGCAGGATACGCATATCCGCGTGCAACTGACCGAGACGCCTTTTGCCTTTCCGGTGCTGACCATCGGGGCAAGCACGGCACTCAACCTTGCATGGCGGGCCGTCGATCTGCCGGCTGACCGGACGACCGGCATCCTGCAATGCCCGGCGTTTCAGGCCCTGCACGCCGCGCGCAAGTCGGCCCTGCAGCGCAGCGGGGCGCTGGCCGCGCAGCCCTGATCAGTCGGCCACAGCCAGCCTGTCGCGCCCCAACCCCGCCGTGGCCATTTCGATCAGCGTCTTGCGGTCCAGCACCGAAGCCACGGCATCGCGCACCTCCAGCATGGCCAGCCTGACCGCGCAGGCCCTTTCGTCCCGGCAGTCGGTGCAGGGCACATAGGCGCTGCGACTGGCGCAGGCGATTAGCGCAAGGGGGCCGTCCAGCACCCGCAGCACCTCGCCGACCGAGATGACATCGGCGGGACGGGCCAGACGATAGCCGCCCGACCGCCCCTTGCGGGTGACGACAATGCCGGCAAGGCGAAGGTCGGCAAGGATCGCGTCGAGGAACTTCTTGGAAATACCGTGGCGCTGCGCGATTTCGGCCGATTGCAGCACTGCACCCGGGTCGGCCAGTGCCATGTCGGACAGCGCCTTGAGGCCGTATTTGCCCTTCATCGTCAACATCCGGCCAGCGCCTCCAATCGCAACACGCCGCAGAAATGCCGGTGCGGGCCTGTCTTACGACCCATCTGGCAACTCTCCGGCCCCTTTATAGTCTATTGCCTGAATATTCAAATAGACAGAGAATGTGCCGTCACGGGGCCGCATATCGGGACTGGCCCCCGGCATCATCCCGGCGGTGGCTGCGGGCGCGGCAGCAGTTCCTTTCTTCTACCGGCGGAACATAATTCTCCTGTCCCACGCGGGGCCAACGGGTTTCACCTCTTTGCGGCGACGGCTTTGGAATCGCCTCTGACGGGTGGCACGCCTATGGTGGCCCGCGACAAGCGCCGGAATAATCCACATGATTGACCATCTTTTTCCATGCGCGCCGCGGGTCTCAGGCCGTAGAGGGCAGAGGCATGGCTGATCGACCGCGCCGCCCGATGATCGTGAATGCGTTCAACATGAACTGCGTCGGCCATATCAACCATGGCCAATGGACCCACCCGCGCGACACTTCGGTGAACTACAAGCGGCTGGATTACTGGACCGATCTGGCCAGGGTGCTGGAACGCGGGCTGTTCGATGCCCTTTTCATCGCCGACATTCTGGGTGTCTACGATGTTTATGACGCCGGCATCGGGGTGACCGCCCGCGAAAGCGTGCAACTGCCGGTCAATGATCCGATGATGCTGGTTTCGGCCATGGCCTCGGTCACCAAGGGGCTGGGGTTTGGCATCACCGTCAACGTGAACACCGAACCGCCCTACAGTTTTGCGCGCCGTATCAGCACGCTGGACCACCTGACCGAGGGGCGCATCGGCTGGAACATTGTCACCGGCTATCTCGACAGTGCCGCCCGCGCGCTGGGGCGCAACGCATTGACCGGCCATGACCTGCGCTATGATCAGGCTGACGATTACCTTGAGGTGCTTTACAAGCTCTGGGAAGGATCGTGGGAAGAGGATGCCGTGCGCGCCGACCGCGCCGCACGGATCTATGCCGACCCGGCCAAGGTTCACAAGATCCGCCACAATGGCCCGTTCTATCAGGTCGAAGGTTATCACCTGTCCGAACCTTCGGCACAGCGGACACCCGTGCTGTTTCAGGCCGGCACCTCGGGGCGCGGACAGCGGTTTGCCGCCCGCCATGCCGAATGCGTCTTCATCTCGGTGCCCGACAAGGCGGCGGCGCGGGCCGCCTCGCGCGCCATCCGAAAGGCGGTGGCAGAGGCCGGGCGCGATCCGCAGGATGTGCGGATATTGAACGGCCTTGCCGTGATCACCGACACCAGCCGCAGCGCCGCCCAAGACAAACTGGCCGAATACCGCGCCGCAGCCAGCCCCGAGGCCGGGCTGGCGCATTATTCGGCCTCGCTCAACATCGACTTTGCCCGCTATGGGCTGGATGATCCGATCCCCTTCGGCCAGACCGATGCCATCCAGTCGGCGGCGAAACTGGCCGAAAGCCGGGGTTGGACGAAGCGTCAGCTTCTGGACCAACTGGCGCTTGGCGGGCGCTATCCGCTGGCGCTCGGCACCCCCGCCGAAGTCGCCGACGAGATGGAATCCTGGCTGCACGAGGGCGAGATTGACGGTTTCAACCTGTCGCGCATCGTCACCCCCGAAAGCTATGTCGATTTTGCCGATCTGGTGGTGCCCGAACTGCAAACGCGCGGCCTCTACAAGACCGGCTACGGCGAAGGCAGCCTGCGCCACCGCATTTTCGGGCAAGGCGACCGCCTGCCTGAAACCCATACCGCCCATGCCTTCCGCATCGGCCCCCACCTGAAAGGAGCGGCGGAATGAGCGCCCTTCCCACCCCCGAAATCTTCTGGTTCCTGCCCACTTCGGGCGATACGCGCTATCTGGGCCGGTCCGATTTCGGCCGCCCGCCGACCAGCGCCTATATGCGCGACATCGCGGTGACGGCAGAACGGCTGGGCTATGACGGCCTCTTGATCCCCACCGGGTCCAGTTGCAACGATCCTTGGGTCACCGCCGCGAGCCTTGTGCATGTGACCAACCGGATCAAGCTTCTGGTCGCGCTGCGCACGTCGATCATGGGGCCGACCGCCTCGGCCCGGCAGGCAGCAACGCTGGATCAGGCGCTGAACGGGCGGCTTCTATTGAACGTGGTGCCGGGCGGCGACGCGACCGAGCTTGCCGCCGACGGGGTGTTCCTGCCACATGACCAGCGCTATGAAGCCGCCGATGAGTTTCTGACGGTCTGGCGGCAGCTTCTGCAAACCGGCGAAGCGGTCGATTTCACCGGCAAGCATCTTCGGGTGGAAAAGGCCCGCAACTTCTATCCGCCGGTGCAGCGCCCTTATCCGCCGCTCTATTTCGGCGGATCGTCCCCGGCGGCGCATGACCTCGCGGCGAAACATGTCGATGCCTATTTGACATGGGGCGAACCGCCCGAGGCGGTGGCCGCGAAATTTGCCGATATCCGCACCCGCGCCGCCAAACTTGGCCGCGAGGTGCGGTTCGGCGTGCGCCTGCACGTCATCGCCCGCGAAACCGAGGCCGAGGCATGGGCCGAGGCGGATCGCCTGATCTCGCGCCTGTCGGATGAGGATATCGCCACGGCACAGGCCAATCAGGCCCGGATGGATTCCCACGGCCAGGCCCGCATGGCCGCCCTGCATGGCGGACGGCGTGACAGGCTGGTGGTGGGGCCGAACCTCTGGGCCGGAGTCGGTCTGGTGCGGGGTGGCGCGGGCACGGCCCTTGTCGGCAACCCCGAACAGATCGCCGAACGGCTGCGCGAATATCAGGCGGCCGGGGCCGATACCTTTGTGCTGTCGGGCTATCCGCATCTGGAGGAATCGCAGCGCTTTGCCGAGTTGGTCTTCCCGCTGATCGGCAAAGAGCCGGTCACCGAACGCGGCGCGCTGCAAACCGGCGGGGCGTTCGACGTGCGCTCTGACAGCCGCCGGGCATCGGCAAGCTGACGGGCAAGGCCGCGGTGTGGCAGCCGGAATTTTGCTGCCACGCCGCACAGATGCTGCGACTGCAATGTTCTCTTTCAAATACCGAGTTTGGAATGGCAAAGGAACGGGATCCGCCATTAATGTCGCGCAAGTTAATCGTGTATATGGCGCCCCACCCCTGACAGCGCGCCCTTGTTCCCGGGCATCGTAAGCCTGTCATCAACCCGCCCACCCCCCTCTGAAAACCCGCATCTTCTGCGGGAACCGTCCCCTATTGCCCGAGGTTTGAATGACCCATACCACACTTGACGGCGCCGTTCTGGACGGTCCTGGCACCTCCCCTCTGACAAGGCTCGCCCTGCGCGAGGCCGCCGAAACCGTGTTTCGCAACACGCTGGCCATTGCCCTATTCCTCTTGGCGTGGGAGCTGGCGCCGCGTCTTGACCTGATCAACCACACCTTCCTGCCCCCCGTCTCTGAGGTCTTGGTCAAAGGCTGGGAGTTCGCGCTTTCCGGCCAGCTTTGGCCGCAGATCTGGGTCAGCCTGCAACGCGCCTTTGGCGGCTTTGCCCTGGGTGTGGGCATTGCCGTGCCGCTGGGGCTGCTCTTGGGCTACTTCCGCAAACTGGACGCCTATCTGAACCCGCTGTTGCAGCTTTTGCGCCAGACCAACCCGGTGTCGCTGTTCCCGGCCTTCATCCTGTTTTTCGGCATCGGTTACCTGACCAATGTGGCGATCATCTTCTGGGTGGTGGTCTGGCCGATCCTTCTGTCCACCGTGACCGGCGTGCAGCAGGCGGACCCGGCATTGGTGAAATACGCGCGTTCGGTCGGGCTGAAACCCTTCGCCCTGTTCCGCAAGGTCATCCTGCCCTCGGCCCTGCCTTCGATCATCACCGGAATGCGGCTGGCCGCGACCTATTCCTTCCTGATGCTGGTGGTGTCCGAGATGGTCGGCGCCTCAAGTGGCTTGGGCTATCTGATCGTCAACGCCCAATACCTGATGAGCATTCACCTTCTTTATGTCGGCGTCATCGTGCTGGCCCTTTTGGGCATTGCCGCGAACTGGGCGCTGGTCGCGCTGGAACGCCGCCTGACCGGCTGGAAGCAAGACTTCCGCGCCTGATCCCCTTCCCATCCCAACGGAGCCTGAAATGTCGAACCTTCTTACCCCCACACGTCGCCAGTTTGGCGCCCTTGTCGGTGGCACGCTTGCCGCAGCCATGATCAACCGCCGCGCCGCCGCCGGCACCCTGCGCAAGGCGCGCGTCTTCGTGCCGCCGCTGAATGCCAACTGGACCAGCGGTTATGAGCTGATCGAACTGGCCGATGCCAATGGCCTGTTCGCCAAACATGGCGTGGAAATCGAATGGGCCGTGCTGCCTTGGGATCAATACACCGTGGCCTTGGACAGCGGCGCGCTCGATTTCGCGCCCTATGCCGATTACGCCTATTTCATCAACGTCTATGACAAGGGGCTGAAGGCGAAAGAGGTGGTTTCCTCGACTCTGCCCTTCATCCCCGGCAGCGCGGGCGAAGGGCTGATCGTGCTGAAAGACGGCCCGATCAAATCGCCCAAAGACCTGAAGGGCAAGAAAATCGGCACGCAATGGCCCACCTTCTCGGGCGTGTGGTTCGCTGCCGACTGGCTGCGCAAGCATGGGGTGAACAAGGCCGATTATGAAATCGTCCCGGTGCCGCAGGCACAGGCCGAACAGGTGTTGTTGCAGGGCGGGATTGATGCGGCCATCGTCTATCAGCCGATCGACATCGAACTGGCGCGCAAGGGGCAGACCACCCAGCTTTTCAACGTCTCGGACATTGCCGGGCGGTTCGTGACGCGCGGCGGCACCATGGCGTCGGAGAAATTCATCGCCGAAAACCCCGACACCGTGCGCGGCTATGTCTCTGCCATCGCCGAAGCGGCCGAGATTGCCAATGCCGATCCTGCGGCGGTGATCAAGCTGGGGCTTGAGCAGGGCAAGCTCGATCCGAAATACCTGCCCGCGCTTTATAACCGCGATGACAAGGACGATTACAGCCACCTGAAATGGGCGGCCAAGGGTCTGCATGTCGAGGAAGACCTCGCCTTCTGGCTCAAGCTGGTCGAGGACGACGAAATCGTTCCGGCGGGCAAGCACAAGCCGACCGATTTCTACACCAACGAATTCAACGCCCTTTCCTAAGGGTTTGCCCCGGCCCGGAAACGGGCCGGAGTGTTTGGCAGGCAGGAACCCAAGATGAGCAGCACGATCCAGATACAGAATGTCGGCAAGGTTTTTCCCCTGCGCGGGGCCGCGGGCAAGGCCGGAGCGACCTTTACCGCGCTTGAGGACATCAACCTTGATGTCAGGGCGGGTGAATTCCTGTCCATCGTCGGGCCGTCGGGTTGCGGCAAATCCTCGCTGCTCGACATCCTTGCGGGGCTGGTGGCGCCCTCGTCCGGGCGCGTCCTGATCGACGGCACGCCGATCAGCGGCCCCTCGCCCGACCGCGCGGTGGTGTTTCAGCAATATGCCCTGCTGCCATGGCGCACGGCGCTCCGAAACATCGAATTCGGGCTTGAGGCAAAGGGCCTTCCCGCCCGCGAGCGCACGGAAAAGTCGCGGCATTTCCTGAAACTTGTCGGGCTGGAAGGCTTCGGCAACCATTATCCGCACGAACTTTCGGGCGGCATGAAACAGCGTGTGGCCATCGCGCGCAGTCTGGCTTGCGACCCCGGCGTGCTGCTGATGGACGAACCGTTCGCCGCGCTGGACGCGCAGACCCGCGAGATCCTGCAGGACGAGTTGTTGCGCATCTGGGAAACCGCAGGCACCACCATTGTCTTCATCACCCACGGCATCGACGAGGCGGTCTATCTGGGTCAGCGCGTCGCGGTGATGAGTTCGCGGCCAGGCCGGATCAAAACCGTGGTGGACATCCCGTTGACCAATCGTTGGGGCGCGGGCAACGACACCCGCAGCACCCCCGAATTCACCCGCCTGCGGCATCAGATCTGGGAACTGCTGCATGACGAATACCGCAAGGCCGAGGCGCAAGAACGTGTTGCCGTTGCCGCGGCACATTGAGACGAAGACAGACCATGACCAGCATCGACAAACCGCTTGATTTCCTGTGGTTCATCCCCTCCTCCGGCGACGGCAGCTATCTGGGAACCGATTTTCTCAGCCGCGACGGCGACCCGGATTACTACCGTGAGATCGCGCAGGCGGCCGACCGGCTGGGCTATTCCGGCGTGCTGATCCCCACCAGCGTTGCCTGCGAAGAGTCTTTTCTGCTGGCCGCCCATCTGGCCGCCTATACCGAGCGGCTGAAGTTTCTGGTGGCGGTGCGGCCCGGCACCGCCACACCCGCCTATTACGCGCGGCTTGCCTCAACGCTGGACCGGCTGTCGCGGGGGCGGCTTTTGCTGAACATCGTGGTGGGGGGCAGCGCGCAGGAACTGGCGGGCGACGGCATCTTCCTGCCGCATGACGAACGCTATGACCATGCACAGGAATTCTTCGACGTGTTCAACGGGCTTCTGGAAACCGGCCACGCCCATCTGGACGGCAAGCATATCAAGGCCCATCACGCCCGCCTTGGCCTGCCCCCGGTTCAGAGGCCCCGCCCGCCCTTGTATTTCGGCGGCTCGTCCGGGGCTGCGCATGATTTTGCCGGGGGCCGGGTCGAGAAATATCTGACATGGGGCGAACCCCCGGCGCAGGTGGCCGAAAAGATCGACGCCGTGCGCAAATCGGCCGCCGCCCACGGGCGCGAGGTGACCTTTGGCATCCGGCTGCATTTCATCGTCCGCGAGACGGACGAAGAGGCGTGGGCCGCCGCCGACCGGCTGATCTCGCATCTGTCCGATGAAACCATCACCGCAGCGCAAGAGGTGCAGCGCAGCCAGTCGGATTCCGTCGGTCAGGAACGGATGCGCCGCCTGCACGGGGGCCGCCGCGACCGGCTTGAAGTGTCGCCCAACCTCTGGGCCGGGGTGGGCCTTGTGCGGTCGGGCGCGGGCACCGCGCTGGTCGGCTCTCCCGCGACGGTGGCGGCGCGGCTGCGCGAATATCAGGCGCTGGGGATAGATACCGTCATCGCCTCGGGCTATCCTCATCTGGAAGAGGCTTACCGCGTGGCCGAACTGCTCTTCCCCGAAATCGGCATCGCGGCACCCAGACCGCCGCTGCGCTCTTCGTTCGGGCAGCGGCAGGTGTTTGGCGGCGGCGGGCATGGCGGCAACGTCCAGACCCCGGGGTAAAGCCCGAGGCGGACCTCACCCCACGGGTTTGGTGAACAGAATCCATTCCCCGGCATCGACCTGCCAATCCTCTTTGACGACCGGGCGGCGCGCCACCTCGCCATAGCCCTTGGCCCGGTAAAGCCGCAGCGCCTCGACATGGGTGTCGGCGGCGATCAGGCTGATGGCAGGATGCCCGCCGCGCCGGGCCGCCTCTTCGGCATGGGCCAGAAGGGCATGGCCACAGCCCCTGCCGCGAAACGGCGCATAAGTTGCCAGCACGTTGAGATACCACGTCCCCGGTGCCAGCGCCTCAAGCTCCAGCAGGGGCACAAAAATCGCCGGCGTTCCGGGGTCAATCGGCCCCGGTGTGGCATCGGCCGGATAGCCCAGGAGGCAGGCCGCAACCGCGCCCTCCACCTCGGCCAGCCAGGCGTTGCGATAGGAAAAGCTGCCGGTTTCGCGCGCCGCGCGTTCCCGGCCCAAGGCCAGCGCGTCCCCCCCCGCGCCAACCGTTTTCTTCCAGAAATGCAGCGGCAGATCATCCGCCGCCATATTGATGAAGCGGACCAGATGTTCCGCGTCCGATACCTTTGCCTCACGGATCAACATGGTCGCCCTTTCCCTGCCTGTCGCTGCCAGCCGCAGGCATAGACGATCCCACCGGGCTTGGGCAGTCCTTCGTTGCGGCGCTTACGGCCCTTGTCAGCCTGCCGTCGCGGGCCTACCACGGCACTATGACCAAGCGACACTCAGGAAGGACTGACATGAGCGACACGGTTTTCCGCTTTCCCGCATCGGGGCCCGAGCCGATGCTGACCGATCTTGAAGGCTGGACCAAGGTCGAGGGCAACCCGACCATGAAGACTTGGGTGCAGCACACCTCGCTTGACGGCAGCGTGATCAGCGGCACCTGGGAGGCCACGACAGGCACCTGGCATGCCAGCTACAAATTCTATGAATTCGTGCATCTGATCGAGGGGCAGATCACCATCACCCCCGATGGCGGCAGCCCGGTCACCCTGCGCCCCGGCGATGCCTTTGTGGTCGAACCGTCGTTCAAAGGCACATGGACCGTCGAACAGCCCGTCAGAAAGCATTTCTGCATCAAGCTCAAATAGCCGCCCACCGGGCAGGCGGGGGAGCAGGCGGGGCGGCGGATGCCGCCGCCTTCGCCGCCGATTGACAAGCCCCACCCCGGGCGGTTAGCTGCCCGCGATGGTTCCCAATGCCATGGGATGAAAAGGGAACACGGTGAGGATTACCCATCAGGGGCCGAATCCGTGACTGCCCCCGCAACTGTGAGCGGCGAGGCTTCGGTCAAATGCCACTGGCTGCCCCTGTCCACGGGGTCAACAGCCGGGAAGGCGACCGGGGTGCAACGACCCGCAAGTCAGGAGACCTGCCATCGCTAAAGTGCTGCAAGCCGTCCGGGGCGGGGTGTCCTTGGGTCTTTCGATAGCAGCGCGTCTGATGTGGAAGGATCAAACATGCACATCATGGAGGGCTTTCTGCCCGTAACCCATGCCTTGGGATGGTCTGCCGTCTCGGCACCCTTTGTCGTCGCGGGGGCCCTGCGCATCCGCAGGATCGTGCGGGACAAACCCGAAGCGCGCATGACGCTGGCGGCCTCGGGCGCCTTTGCCTTCGTGCTGTCGGCGCTCAAAATCCCTTCGGTGACCGGCTCATGCTCGCATCCGACGGGGACCGGGCTGGGGGCGATCGTCTTCGGGCCTTCGGTGATGGCGGTGCTGGGGGTGATCGTGCTGCTGTTTCAGGCGCTGCTGCTTGCCCATGGCGGGCTGACAACGCTGGGCGCCAATACCTTTTCCATGGCCATCGTCGGCCCCTGGGTGGCCTATGGCGTGTGGAAACTGGCCGGAAGGATCGGGCTTTCCTTTGCGGTTTCGGTGTTCCTTGCGGCCGCCCTCGGCGATCTGGCCACCTATGTCTTCACCTCGCTGCAACTGGCGCTGGCCTATCCCGATCCGGTTTCCGGCTTTGTCGGGGCCGCGCTCAAATTCGGAGGCATCTTTGCCATCACCCAGGTGCCGCTGGCGATTGCCGAAGGGTTGCTGACCGTGGTGGTGATCGAGGCGCTTTCGGGCAAGACCCGCGATCAGAACCGGATTTCCCTGCTGGCCGGAGAGGGCAAGTGATGTCGAAACGCTCTGCATGGATGCTTCTGGGTGTGGCCCTGATCGTGGTCATTCCGCTGTTGATGGGCGGCGAATTCGGCGGGGCCGATGGTCAGGCCGCCGCCCTCGTCGAGGCGACCGAAGGCTTTGCCCCCTGGTTCCAGCCGATCTGGACGCCGCCGAGCGGCGAGGTTGAAGGTCTGTTTTTCGCGCTTCAGGCGGCCCTTGGGGCGCTGGTGATCGGCTATGCCATCGGCCGCGCGCGCGGGCGCCGGTCCACGACCGGGGGCGAGGAAACCCCGCCGCGGAACCTGCCCTGACATGTCGGTCACAACATTGGACCGGGCCGCCAGCCTGAACCGCTGGCGGCACCGGGCGCTTGCCGAAAAGGCGCTGATCGGTCTGGGATTTCTGGCACTGGCAGTCGGTCTGCCGCCCTGGCCGGGGGCAGCGCTGTCCGGCCTTGCGGTTCTGGGCTTTACCTTTGCCGGGGCACGGGTGCCGCTGCGGCTCTGGCTGGCGGCGGTTGCACTGCCCTTGGGCTTTCTGGCGGCCGGCGCGCTGATGCTGATGGTGCAGGTCGGCGCCGACGGCATCGCCCTTGCCCCCGGCGGGGCCGAGCGGGCGGCGCTTTTGTGTCTGCGGGCGATGGCGGCAACCTTCTGCCTGATGTTTCTGGCCTTCACTACCCCCGCGGCCGAGCTGATCTCCGGGCTGCGGCGGCTGCGGGTTCCGGCGGAAATCGTGGAACTGGCGCTTTTGACCTATCGCTTTGTTTTCCTGATCGCGGAGGAAGCGGTGGCGATGACTGCCGCCCAGCGCGCCCGGCTGGGCCATTCCAGCCGCCGCCGCTGGCTGCGGTCAACGGCGATGGTGATTGCCAACCTCCTGCCCCGGGCCCTCGCCCGGGCGCGGCGGCTGGAGACGGGTCTTGCCGCCCGCGGTTGGCAAGGTGAGATGCGCGTGCTGTCCGCCCCCGTCACGCTGTCGCGCCCGATGATCGCGCTGGTCCTGACGGTGCAGGGCACAATCCTGCTGCTGGGGGGCGTGCTGTGAGTGCAATCCTGTCGGCAACCGGGCTGGACTATTCCTATCCGGGCGGGGTGCCGGCCCTGCGGCGGCTGGACCTGACGATAACGGCCGGACGCAAGCTGGCCATTCTGGGGCCGAACGGCGCGGGCAAATCCACGCTGCTTCTGCATCTGAACGGATCACTCCGCCCGGACCGGGGCGGGGTTCTGCTGGTGGGTCAGCCGGGCGACTACACCCGCCGGGGGCTGATCGCATGGCGCAGCCGGGTGGCGCTGGTGCTTCAGGATGCCGACGACCAGATCTTTGCCGCGACCGTGGCCGAGGATGTGTCCTTCGGCCCGCTCAATCAGGGTCTGACCGGGGCCGAGGCGGCGGCGCGCGTGCAAGGGGCGCTGCAAGCCCTCGGGATCGCCGATCTGGCAGACCGGCCCACACATATGCTTTCGGGCGGGCAGAAAAAGCGCGTGGCCATCGCAGGCGCAGTGGCGATGCAGCCGGAAATCCTCCTGCTGGACGAGCCGACTGCCGGGCTTGACCGGGCGGCGGCAGATCAACTGATCACCCTTCTGCACGACCTTGCCCGGGGAGGAATGACGCTGGTGTTTTCGACCCATGACATCGAGCTGGCCCTGCTGCTGGCCGATGATGTGGCGCTGTTTCGCAACGGCGCGGTTCTGGCACAGGCGGGGGCCGAGACGGTTCTGGCCGATGCGAACCTGCTGGCCGGGGCGGGGCTGCGCCCGCCTGTCGTGGTCGATTTGTGGCTTGGCGCACGCCAGCGCGGGCTTTGCCCGGCAGGGGCGCCGATGCCGCGGAGCGTGCCCGAATTTCTGGAAATGCTTGCGCCCCTTGCGCAATGACCGCAGAACCATTGCCCACCGCCCGGGCTTGCGCTATCGCCCGGGCGTCTGGTGCCCCGCGCAATCGGGGAGAATCGGGAATGTGGTGCAAATCCACAACGTGCCCAACGCTGTAAGGTGGATGGCGCCGCAGATGCCACGGGCCGCAGGGCCGGGAAGGCGCGGCGCCGCGTGAAGCCAAGTCAGAAGACCGGCCAGACGGAACCGGGGCAGCCGAAGGCCGGCGGCCGTCCCGTTTTTCGCCAAAGGGGACTGCCCATGACTGCCGAATACCCGATGATCCCGTCCGGGCCCTTTGCGCCCGCCGACCGCGAGGCGGTTTACCGTGCCATCTACAGCCGCCGCGATGTGCGCAGCCAGTTCACGTCGCGCCCGATTGACGACGCGACCCTGCTTCGGCTGTTGCGCGCGGCGCATCACGCGCCCTCGGTCGGGCTGTCGCAGCCATGGAACTTCATCCTGATCCGCTCTGCGGCCATCCGGGCGGCGGCACAGGGCGCTTTTGCCCGCGCCAATGCCGAAGCCTGTGCGATGTTCCCGGCCCAGCGGCGCCCGCTTTATTCCACGCTCAAGCTGGAAGGCATCCTGCAGGCGCCGGTCAATCTCTGCATCACCTGCGATCACAGCCGGGGTGGGGCGGTGGTTCTGGGGCGCACCCACCAGCCGCAGATGGACCTGTTTTCCACGGTCTGCGCGGTGCAGAACCTCTGGCTTGCCGCCCGGGCCGAGGGGATTGGCGTCGGCTGGGTCAGCATCTTTGACCCCGCCGATCTGCGCGCGCTGCTGCATCTGCCCGATCATGTCAGCCCCGTGGCCTGGCTTTGCCTTGGCCATGTCGAGGAACTGCACGCCGAGCCGGAATTGCAGGCCCGCGGCTGGGCCAGCCGCCTGCCGCTGGAAGAACTGATCTTCCACGAAAGCTGGGGCCAGCATGAGACCTGAAGCACGGGCCACGTTGCCCTGCCATTTCGGCGAATGGCTGCAGGGGCGGCTTGGCGGGGCGGGGCCGCTGGCGTTGGTCACGCTGATGCCACAGGGGGTGACCCTGACCGCATGGCGCGGGGCCGCGCCCGGGCTGGCCTGCCACGCCATCACCCATGGCGCGCTGCCCCCGGCCCTGCTGGCGCGGTTTGCCCGGGCACTGGGTGGCGGGCTGCACGGACGTTTTCTGCTGCGCCTGCCCTATCCGCCGGGGCTGGGCACCGGCATGTCAACGGCGGGGCTGTTGGCATTGGCCCAACTGGCGGGGATCTTGCCGGGGCCCACCGCTCTGGCCCGCGCCACCATCGCCGCCGAAGGGGCGAGCGATCCGCTGATGTATCCGCAACCCGCCCGCCTGCTCTGGGCCCCGCGTGAGGGGCGGGTGCTGGCCCCCCTTCCGCCACAGCCAAAGGCCCATCTTCTGGCCGGGTTCTGGGGACCGCCCCGGCCAACCCGTGCCGCGGATCAGGATTATGACGACATCTCCGATCTGGTCACGCACTGGCAGGCGGGCGGGCCGCTGGCCGAGCGGGCCGCATTGGCCAGCGAAAGCGCACGACGCTGCATCGCCCGGCGCGGACCGCAGGCCGACCCGACCGCAGCGCTTGCCCGCGATCTGGGCGCGCTTGGCTGGGCCATCTCGCATTCCGGCGCGGCGCGAGCGCTGATCTTCGCGCCGGGGCAGCTTCCGCGCCATGGCCTTGCCGCGCTGCGCGAAGCGGGCTTGCGCGGGGTTCACCGGCTGGCTACCTGCGGCGGATAGCGGCAAAGGGCAAGACGATGCGCGATCACGGCGGCAATCTGGATCAGGCGATGGCGCGGCACGGCGCGGGCGACTGGATCGACCTGTCCACTGGCATCAACCGCCGCCCCTGGCCGCTGCCCGATCTGCCTGCCTACCTCTGGCGCAACCTGCCGACCAAAACCCTGCAAACCGACCTGCTGCGACAGGCCCGCGCCGCCTGGGGGGTGGCCCACACCGCCGAGGGGGTTTCTCTGGCCGGGGCACAGTCGGCGATCCAGCTTGTGCCCCGGCTGCGCCCGGCGGGAACCGCCGCCGTTCTGACCCCGACCTACAACGAACATGCCGCCTGCCTTGCGCAGGAGGGCTGGCACATCCGTCCGGGCCGCAGGCTGGACGATCTGCGCGGCGCCGATCTTGCCGTGGTGGTCAATCCCAACAACCCCGATGGCCAAAGCTTTGCCCCCGAAGAACTGCTGGACCTGTCGCGCGAGGTCGGCCTTCTGGTGGTGGATGAAAGCTTTGGCGATGTGACGCCCGCGCTTTCGCTGCTGCCCCATGCCGGGGGGCCGGGCCTTCTCGTGCTGCGGTCTTTCGGCAAGTTCTATGGGCTGGCTGGCCTGCGGCTGGGCTTTGCATTTGGCGCCGCGGCCGAGATTGCGGCGCTGGCGCAAGGGGCCGGGCCTTGGCCGGTTTCCGGCCCCGCGCTCGGGATCGGCATCCGCGCGCTGGCCGATCATGGCTGGGCCACAGCGATGCGGCGGCAACTGGCCGCCGATGCCGCAAGGGCCGATACGCTGGCCATCACCGCGGGCTGGCGGCTGGCGGGGGGATGCGCGCTCTTCCGGCTTTATGACACCGGCGATGCCGCCGCCGCGCAAGACCGGCTGGCAAGGCATCATATCTGGAGCCGGATCTTCCCATGGTCCGACACCTTCCTGCGCCTTGGTCTGCCGGGGCCGGAACCGGAATGGCAGCGCCTGCAAGAGGCGCTGCAAGCCCCGGCCTAACGCGCCAGCGCCAAAAGCCCCGGCACATCCAGATGCGCCTCAAGATGCGCGGCAAGCGCGTCCAGCACCGCCTCAACCTCGGCCGCATGGCGGCGCGGGGCGGCGGCAATGCCCAAGCCTGCCAGAAACGCGGCACGAAAGGCGTCCGACAGGAACAGCCCGTGCAGATAGCTGCCCATGATCCGGCCATTCGCACTGACCGCACCTTCGTTGCGCCCTTCGATCTGCGCGAAAGGCCGGGCGCAATCAGGACCATGGCTTTGCCCGATATGGATTTCATATCCCTCTACCGGCAGGCCAGAGTCCACATGACGGGCACTTACCCGCGACAGGCGCTTGTCCGGCGTCATCACCGTTGCGATGTCGAGCAGGCCAAGCCCCGCCGTCTCACCAGCCGGCCCCTCGATCCCCTGCGGATCGGCCACGACACGCCCCAGCATCTGATAGCCACCACAAATGCCCAGCACATGGCCGCCCCGCCGCACATGCGCCGCAAGATCGACGTCCCAGCCCTGCGCCCGCAGAAACGCCAGATCGCCCCGCGTCGATTTCGACCCAGGCAGAATGACCAGCCGCGCCTCGCCCGGAATGGCCTCTCCCGGACGCACCATGACAAGGTTCACCCCCGGCTCGGCCTTGAGCGGGTCGAGATCGTCGAAATTCGCAATGCGCGAAAAGGTCAGGCAGGCCACCGTCACCGCCCCCGCCCTCTGCGGAGATGCCGCGATGTCGAGCGCATCCTCGGCCGGCAGAAGATGCGCCTGCGCGAACCACGGCACCACGCCGAAACCACGCCAGCCGGTCCGCGCACCGATCAGGTGATAACCGTCGTCAAACAACCGCGGATCGCCGCGGAACTTGTTGATCAGGAAACCCGCCACCATGGCGGCATCGCCCGGCTCCATCACCGCCTGCGTGCCGACGAGCTGCGCAATCACCCCACCCCGGTCGATATCCCCCGCCAGAACCACCGGCACCGCCGCCGCCCGGGCGAAACCCATATTGGCAATGTCACCCGCCCGCAGGTTCACCTCTGCCGGACTGCCCGCCCCCTCCACGATCACCAGATCATATGCGCCCTTCAGACGCTGGAAACTCTCCAGCACCGCCCCCAGAAGCTGCGGCTTCAGCGCCGCATAATCGCGCGCCCGGGTCGTGGTGAGGCGCCGCCCCTGCACCACAACCTGCGCGCCCATCTCGCTTTCGGGCTTGAGCAGCACCGGGTTCATATCCACCACCGGCTCAAGCCCGCAAGCCATGGCCTGCAACGCCTGCGCCCGCCCGATCTCGCCGCCATCCGCCGTCACGGCGGCATTGTTCGACATGTTCTGCGGCTTGAACGGCGCCACCAATATGCCCCGCCGCCGCGCCGCCCGGCACAGCCCCGCCACCAGCATCGACTTGCCGACATTCGAGCCGCAGCCCTGGATCATCAGCGCCTTCATGCCCCGGCCCCTGCGCCGCTGACCCTGCGGGAGCCTCCGGCGGGGATATTTATCGCCAAGATGAAATTGCCGGTGCCCTCAAAACGGCACCGCGCCTCGGGCCGTTTGCACGGGGGAGACGCGGTGCTTTCACCTTGGGCGGTCATCGGGATCCCTCCCTGTGCCGCTCCATTTTCGTGGGACGACTCGGTTAACATTTCGTTGATTTCATCTTGGCCCAAATATCCCGGGGTCCGGGGCAGCGCCCCGGGGGCTCCGCCTGCGTTCCGGCATCAGAACTCGACCCCCGCCTGCCCCTTGATGCCCGAGCGGAACGGATGCTTGACCAGCGTCATCTCGGTCACCAGATCGGCCGCCTCGATCAGCGCCTCGCGGGCATTGCGGCCGGTCAGGCAGACATGGGTCAGGGGCGGCTTTTCCTCGCGCAGGAAGGTCAGCACCTCGTCAAGGTCAAGGTAGTCATAGCGCAGGGCAATATTGATTTCGTCCAGCAGCACGAAGCGGATCGCGGGGTCGCGGATCAGCTCCTTGGCCTTTTCCCAGCCGGCCCGGGCGGCGGCGATGTCGCGGGTCTTGTCCTGGGTTTCCCAGGTGAAGCCTTCGCCCATGGCGTGAAACTGGCAGAGGTCGCGGAAATTGCCTTCGATCAGGCGGCGCTCGCCGGTGTCCCAGGCGCCCTTGATGAACTGCACGACCGCACAGGGCATTCCATGCGCGATGCAGCGCAGGATCATGCCGAAGCCGGACGAGGATTTGCCCTTGCCCGCGCCGGTATGGACGATCACCAGACCCTTTTCCGCCGATTTGCCCGCCATGATCTTGTCGCGGGCGGCCTTCTTCTTGGCCATCTTGGCGGCGTGGCGGGCGCGGTCTTCGGCTTCGGACAGAAGGGGCATTTCGCCGGTTTCGGACATCGGGGCGTTTCCTTTTCCTTGACAGCGCCGCCCATCTGGCAGACGAGGGGCGCATAGGCGCTGGTGCCTGTCTTAGGGCAGGCCAAAAGGGAATGCGACAGGTATTGCGACGTCTTGCGTCGTGCCGCCGAAGCGCAGCCGCCCCCGCGACCGTGACCGGAAAGGTCTGTCCAATGCCACTGGCCGCAAGGTTCGGGAAGGCGGGCAGAGCGCCGGGGCAGGCTTGCCCGCCCCGATATCCGCAAGCCGGGAGACCTGCCAGCACCTGAACTGAAACGCGCGGACGGGGTGTTCCGTGACCTTCGGGTATTGGGCCTTTGCAGCCCGAACCGTTGGCCATCCCGTATATTCTTGTCGGGAGGGGCCATGGCCGCCATTTTGCATGTCTGCACCACCTGTCGCGCCGGTCAGCCGGTGCCCGAGGGCGAAGCCTGCCCCGGGCAGCGGCTGCACGACGGCCTGTTGCGGAGCGGGGCCCCGCAGGGGGTGACGATCCGGGCGACGGAATGCCTTTCGGCCTGCGATCACGGCTGCAACATCGCGTTGAGCAAGCCCGGCGCCTGGTCCTATGTCTATGGCCGTCTGGGCGAAGCCGACATTCCCGAAATCCTGCGCGGCGCCGGTCTTTATGCCATCAGCGCCGACGGCATCGTGCCCTGGCGCGAGCGCCCCGTGATCTTCCGCAAGCAAAGCCTTGCCCGCATCCCCCCGATGGAGAGCTGAGACATGCCCGATCTGACAAAAATTCCCGTGACGGTGATCACCGGCTTTCTGGGCGCGGGGAAAACCACGCTGATCCGGCATCTGATGCAGAACCCACAGGGGCGGCGGCTGGCCATTCTGGTGAACGAATTCGGCACTGTGGGGGTGGACGGCGATATCCTGAAATCCTGTGCCGATGCAAATTGCCCGGTCGAGAACATTGTCGAACTGGCCAATGGCTGCATCTGCTGCACCGTTGCCGATGATTTCATTCCGACGATCGAGGCGCTGATGGCCCTGCCCGAGCGGCCGGATCACATCCTGATCGAAACTTCGGGTCTGGCGCTGCCCAAACCGCTGCTCAAGGCATTCGACTGGCCCGCGATCCGCTCGCGCATCACGGTGGACGGGGTGGTGGCGCTGGCCGATGCCGAGGCGGTGGCGGCGGGGCGCTTTGCCCCCGATCCGGCGGCGGTCGCGGCGCAGCGCGCGGCGGATGACAGCCTTGACCACGAAACCCCGCTGTCCGAGGTGTTCGAGGATCAGATCGCCTGCGCCGATATCATCCTTTTGACCAAGGCCGATCTGGCGGGCGAGGCCGGGCTTGCCGCCGCCCGCGCGGTGATCGAGGCCGAAGTGCCGCGCCGTCTGCCCATTCTGCCGATGACCGATGGCAGCATCGACCCGCGCGTGATCCTGGGCCTGAATGCGGCAGCCGAAGATGATCTTGCCGCCCGGCCCAGCCACCATGACGGCCATGACGACCACGAGCATGACGATTTCGCTTCGCTGGTGATCGACCTGGCCGAAGTGGCCGATCCTGCCGATCTGGCCGCCCGGGTGCAGCGCCTTGCGCGCGAGCAGAACATCCTGCGCGTCAAGGGCCATGTCGCGGTGGCGGGCAAACCGATGCGGCTTTTGCTGCAGGCGGTGGGGGAACGGGTGCGCCATCAGTTCGACCGGCCCTGGGGCTCTGCGCCGCGCCGTTCGCAACTGGTCGTCATTGCCGAGCATCACGACATCGACGAAGCCGCGATCCGCGCCGTTCTGGGGGCCTGAGACGGGCCATGCATGTCGTCTTCCGCGAGACAAGGGGACTTGAGACCGCCGAAGCGCCGTTTGATCCGGGGCAGGAACCGGCAGAGCTGATTGTCCTGTCCTTTTCGGACAGCGATCTTGGCGCCTTTGCTGCGGGCTGGCACCGATCCCGCAGGATGGGCAATATGGGCCATCCTACCTTGCGGCTGCAAAATCTTGTCGCGCTGAAACATCCCGTCTCGGTCGATACCTATGTCGAGCGCACGCTTTCGGGGGCCAAGGCCATCCTGATCCGGCTGATCGGCGGGGCGGCCTATTGGCCCTATGGCCTTGCCTCGGTGCAGGATCTGGCGCGGCGGCGCGGTATCGCGCTGGCGGTGTTGCCTGCCGACGGGCGGCCCGATCCGGCGCTGGATGCCGCCTCGACCCTGCCGGTTTCGACGCTGCGCCGGTTGCAGCATCTGTGCGATACTGGCGGCGCGGTGGCGGCACAGGCGGCGCTGGCGCAGCTTGCACTGGCGGCGGGGCTTTATGCCGGGCCGGTGCCGGGGGACAAGCGGCTGCCCGACATGGGGTTTTACGACCCCGATCTTGGGGCGATTCCGGCGCCGCCAGAAGGCCGTGCCGTGCTGGTCAGCTTTTACCGCAGCTATCTGACGGCCGCCGACACCGATCCGGTGGATACGCTGATCCGTGCCTTTCGCGCGGCGGGCATTGCTGCCTGCGGCGTCTTTGCCGCCTCGCTGAAGGCGCCCGGGTTTGCCGATTGGCTGCGCCCGCACCTGACGGCCCATCCGCCGCTTGCGGTGGTGAATGCCACCGCCTTTTCCGCGCGGGGCGATGATGGGGCCACGCCTTTTGACGGGGCGGATTGCCCGGTGTTTCAGGTGGCGCTTTCGACGGCGCGGCGCCGGGACTGGGCCGCGTCGGACCGTGGCCTTTCGCCCGCCGACCTTGCAATGCATGTGGTCCTGCCCGAGGTGGACGGGCGGCTGTTCGCCGGGCTGGTGTCGTTCAAATCGCCCGGGGGGAAAGATCCCGACCTGCAGTTTTCGCGCTTTGCCCATCGCGCCGATGCCGGGCGGGTGGCGGCGGTGGTCGCGCGGGTGGCGGGATGGCTGCGGCTGGCCGAAACCCCTCCGGCCAAGCGGGCGCTGGCGATGGTTCTCTCCACCTATCCGGGCAAAGGCTGGCAGATGGCCCATGCCGTTGGGCTGGACGCCCTCGCCTCGGCCGAAGCGGTGATGGCCGATCTGACGACGGCGGGCTATCTGGTCGCGGGGGCGGCCCCGCTGGCGCCGGCGCTTGCGGCCGAAAGGCTGCACTGGCCGCTGGCCGATTACCTTGCCGCGCTGGAAACGCTGCCCCCAAGCCTGCGCGCGGCGCTGCACGCCGCCTGGGGCGCGCCCGGCGATGATCCGGCCTGTGCCGGCGGAGCGTTCCGTTTTGCCGCCACCCGGCGCGGGAATGTCCTCATCGCGCTGCAGCCGGAACGTGGCCTGCCCGCTCGGCAGGACGACGAGTATCACGACCTGACCCGACTACCCCGCCACGCCTATGTGGCCTTTTACCTGTGGCTGCGGGCGCAGGGCCTGCACGCGATGGTGCATATGGGCGCCCATGGCACGCTGGAATGGCTGCCCGGGAAATCCGTCGCTTTGTCAGAGGCGTGCTGGCCCGAGGCTTTGCTGGGTGACCTGCCGGTGATCTATCCCTTCATCGCCAACGACCCGGGCGAGGCGGCGCAGGCCAAGCGGCGGATCGGCGCGCTGACCCTTGGCCATCTGCCGCCGCCCCTGCGCGCCGCCACCCTGCCCGAAGCCCTGCACGGGCTTGAGCGGCTCTTGGACGAATATTCCACCGCCGACGGGCTGGACCCGGCCCGGCGTGACCGGCTGATTGCCGCAATCCGTTCCGAGGCGCAAAGCGCCGGGGTCGAGGCCGATCTGGGCCTGCCGCCCGGTGCCGGAGCCGCCGAGGCGATCACCCGGATCGACCGCTTCGTCTGCGATATCAAGGAAAGCCAATATGGCGACGGGCTGCATGTCTTTGGCCGGGGCGCCTGCGGGGATGCCGAACGCGTGGGGCTGCTGACCGCGCTGGCCGGGCGGCGGGTGGCGCCGGGGCCTTCCGGCAGTCCGGCACGGGGGCGGGCCGATGTGCTGCCCACAGGGCGCAACCTGTTCGCCGTCGATCCCCGCGCCGTGCCCAGCCGAGCCGCCCATGCGCAGGGCGTGAAGCTCGCCGAAGAGCTGTTGCGCCGGCATCTGCAGGATCATGGCGACTGGCCGCGCGGTCTGGTGGTGGACCTCTGGGGCAGCGCCACCATGCGCACGGCGGGCGAGGAATTTGCCATGGCGCTGCATCTGGCAGGGCTGGCGCCGGTCTGGGACGGCGGATCGGGCCGTGTCAGCGGGGTGGAGGTGGTGCCGCTCGCCCTGCTGAACCGACCCCGCATTGATGTGACGCTGCGGGTGTCGGGCCTGTTCCGTGATGTCTTCCCGGCTCTGGCCGCGCTCTTTGAAACCGGCGCTGCGATGCTGGCCGAACGGGACGAAGACGCCGCCGACACCCCCTATGCCCAGCGTGCCGCCCGGGTCTTTGGGCCCGGTCCGGGGGAATACGGGCTTGGCATGGCGGCGGCGGCGCAGGATTTCACCGCAGAGGCGCGGGCGGCGGCGGGCGAGGCGTGGATTGCCGCCTCAAGCTGGGCGATCGGGGCCGATGGCCTGCCGCGCGCCGACCGTGCCGGGCTTGAGGCGCGGCTGCGCGGGGCGGACAGTTTCGTTCACGCGCAGGATTTGCCCGAAAGCGATCTGCTGCTGGCCGCAGATTATGCCGCGCATGAGGCGGGGATTGCCGCGGCCCTTGCCCGGCTGGGCGCAGCACAGCCCGCACTTTACCACCTTGACGCAACGCAGCCAGACCGGCCCCGCGCCCGCAGCCTGACCGAGGAAATTGCCCGCGTGGTTCGCGGTCGTGCCGCCGACCCGCTCTGGGCCGAAGGCATGATGCGCCACGGGTTCCGGGGGGCCGCCGAGATTGCCGCCACCGCTGACCATCTGGCGGCCTTTGCCCATCTGGCCGGGGTGGTGCCGCCGCATCTGTTCGACCTTTACCACGCGGCCACGCTGGGCCGCGACGATCTGGTCGCCTTCATGGCGCGTGAGAACCCCGGGGCACTGGCGGCGCTGCGTGACCTGTTCCGGCGGCTGGCCGAGGCCGGGCTTTGGGTCACCCGGCGCAACTCGATCGCCGCCGCGCTGGAGGCGGGGGAATGAGCGCCCCGACCTTTCAGGTGCAGGGCTGGTGCCCCGGTGCGCTGCGTCCGATGATGTCGGGCGACGGGCTGGTGGTGCGGCTGCGCGCGGCAGCGGGGCGGCTGTCGCCCCGGCAGGCGGCGGGCATTGCGGCGGCCTCCCGGACGCATGGCAACGGGCTGATCGACCTGTCGGCACGGGGCAATCTGCAATTGCGCGGCGTTACAGCGGCATCGCATGGCCCGTTGATCACCGATCTGCGCGCGCTGGACCTGATCGACGCCGATGCGGCGGAAGAGGCGCGGCGCAACATCCTTGTCACGCCGTTTGCCGATGCCGTGACCGACGCGCTGGCCATGCGGCTGGCGGCGACGCTGCCCGCGATGCCGCCGCTTCCGGGCAAGTTCGGCTTTGTGGTGGATACCGGCGCAGCGCCGGTCCTTGGCGGCATCGCGGGGGATATCCGGCTGGAGCGGGATACAGCCGGCGGGCTGATCCTGCGCTGCGACGGCGCCGCACTTGGCGCGCCGGTGGATGCGGCGACGCTGCCAGCGGCGGCGGTTGCGCTGGCCGAATGGTTCGTGGCGGCAGGCGGCGTGACGGAGGGGCGGGGTCGCATGGCGGCCCTGATCGCCCGGGGGGGGACGCCCGGTGGCGCGCTTGCGGGCCGGGTGGCGCCTGCCCCAGCCCTGCCCGCCCCTACGCCGGGTCTGGGGACCGAGGGCGCGTTGGTGGGCCTGCCCTTTGGCCAGATGCAGGCCGCCACACTCGGCACGCTTGCCACTCTTGGCGCGCTGCGGCTGACCCCGTGGCGGATGCTGCTGGTCGAGGGGCTGCGGCATCTGCCCGACCTGCCCGGCCTGATCCTGCGCGGCGATGATCCGCTGCGCAGGATCGAAGCCTGCCCGGGCGCCCCGGCCTGCCTGCAGGCATTGGCCCCGGTGCGCGCCTTGGCCTGCAGGCTGGCGCCCGAGCTGCCGGAGGGCCGCCTTTTGCATATTTCGGGCTGCGCGAAGGGCTGCGCCCATCCGGGGCGGGCCGATCTGACGCTGGTGGCAACTGCGGCAGGCTTTGACCTGATCCGGGGCGGCACGGCGCAGGACCGCCCCGACCAAACCGGCCTTGCCGCCGAAGCGATTGATCTGAAAGGACGGTTCTGATGCCGCATCTCTATGAAACCGATGGCGCGGCCATCTATCTGCAATCCTTCGCCACCATCCGGGCCGAGGCCGATCTGGCCCGTTTCACCCCCGAGGAAGAGGTCGTCGCCGTCCGCATGATCCATGCCGCCGGGATGGTCGGGCTTGAAAAACACATCCGCTTTACCTCCGGAATGGCAGTTGCGGCGCGGGCTGCACTTGAGGCCGGTGCGCCGATCCTCTGCGATGCGCGGATGGTCAGCGAGGGCATCACCCGCCCCCGCCTGCCCGCCGGGAACCCGGTGATCTGCACGCTGCACGATCCGTCGGTGCCCGCGCTGGTCGCCCGCATCGGCAACACCCGCTCTGCCGCGGCGGTCGAGTTGTGGCGGCCGCATCTGGCGGGGGCGGTGGTGGCCATCGGCAATGCGCCGACCGCGCTGTTCCACCTGCTGAACATGCTGGAAGACCCCACCTGCCCGCGCCCGGCGGCGATCATCGGCTGTCCGGTGGGATTTATCGGCGCGGCGGAATCCAAGGCGGCGCTCATGGCGGCCCCACCCTGCCCTGCCGTCATCGTTGAAGGGCGGCTGGGCGGGTCGGCGATCACCGTGGCCGCCGTCAACGCCCTTGCCAGCCGGAAGGAATGACCATGACAGGCCGCATCATCTGTGCCGGGCTGGGGCCGGGCGACCCCGACCTGATCTCGGTCCGGTCGGACCGGGCGATCCGGGGTGCCCGCCATGTTGCCTATTTCCGCAAGGCCGGACGGCAGGGGCAGGCCCGGCGGATCGTCGAGGGGATGCTGCCCGCAGATGCCACCGAATACGCAATGGAATACCCGGTGACGACCGAACTGCCCTTTGACAGCCCCGGCTATAATGCCCTGCTGTCCGGCTTTTATGACAGTTGGGCGGCCAAGCTTCAGGCGCTGTCGCAGGCGGGGCAGGATGTGGTGGTGCTGTGCGAGGGGGATCCCTTCTTCTACGGGTCTTTCATGCATCTCTATGTCCGGCTGAAAGACCTTGCCCCGGTCGAGGTGATCCCGGGCATCCCGGGCATGGTGGGTTGCTGGAATGCCACGGGCCAGCCGATCACCTGGGGCGATGATGTGCTGACCGTCCTGATGGGCACGCTGCCGGAAGACGAATTGACGCGCCACATGCAAACCGCCGATGCGCTGGCGATCATGAAGACCGGGCGCAATCTGCCGCGTGTGCGCCGCGCGCTGGCGGCGGCGGGGCGGCTGGGGGATGCTTGGCTGGTCGAACGGGGCACGATGCCCGATCAGCGGATGGTGCCGCTGGCCGGGGTGGATGCCGAAGACTGTCCCTATTTCGCCATCGTGCTGGTGCATGGCCATGGCCGCCGCCCGGTGGCGGAGGGCGTGGAATGAGCGCGGGATGGATTGCCGTTGCCGGCCTTGGCCCCGGGGATGCCGCCCTGATCACGCCCGAGGTGACCGCCGCACTGGCAGAGGCGACGGATGTGGTCGGCTATATTCCCTATGTCGCCCGCATCGCCCCGCGCGAGGGGCTGGTGCTGCATCCGTCGGACAACCGGGTGGAGCTGGACCGTGCCGCACTGGCACTGGACCTTGCGGCCCGGGGGCGGCGGGTGGTGATCGTGTCATCCGGCGACCCGGGGGTTTTTGCCATGGCCTCGGCCCTGTTCGAGGCGGTCGAGGCGCAGCCCGACAGGCACGGAACCGACATCCGCATTCTGCCCGGTATCACCGCCATGCTGGCGGCGGCGGCGCGGGCCGGGGCGCCCTTGGGCCATGACTTCTGTGCAATCAACCTGTCGGACAATCTCAAACCCTTTGCCGAGGTGGAACGCCGCCTGCGCCATGCCGCGCGGGGTGGCTTTGCCATGGCCTTCTACAATCCCCGCTCCAAATCGCGGCCGCAGCAATTCGCCCGCGTGCTGGATATCCTGCGCGAGGAATGCGAGGAGGCGCGGCTGATCCTTTTCGCGCGGGCGGTGACCACGCCGGACGAGGCAATCACCTGTGTCGCGCTGTCCGAAGCGACGCCCGAAATGGCCGACATGCGGACGGTGGTAATCGTCGGCAATGCGGCGACGCGCCGGGTGGGGCGCTGGGTTTACACCCCGCGCTCGGTTCCGGCATGAGACAGCCAGCGCATCACCTCTTCCACCGTGGCTGCCCGGTTGCGCGGCGGCAGCGCGGGCCGGTCAATCAGGATCACCGGCAGGCGCAGGGCGCGGGCGGCGGTCAGCTTGGCCTCGGCGCCTACGCCGCCGGCATTCTTGGCCACGATATGGGTGATGCCATGGGCGCGCATCAGCGCCGTATCGCCTGCGGCATCAAACGGGCCGCGTGCGATCACCACAGAGGTTTGCGGCAGCGGCAAGGGCATTTCGGGCGGATCGACAAGGCGCACAAGGTAATGATGCTGCGGCTTTGCGGCAAAGGGGGCGAGGGTTTGCTTGCCGATGGCAAGGAAAACCCGGGCGGGCGCCTGCGGAAGCGCGGCCACGGCAGAAGGGGTATCGGCCACCGCCTGCCAGTCATCGCCGGGCCCGGGGGTCCACGCCGGACGCTCCAGCGCGATCAGGGGAATGCCGGTTTCTTTGCAGGCGGCGATGGCATTCCGGCTCATCTGTGCGGCAAAGGGATGGGTGGCATCCACCACATGGCTGATGCCTTCGCCCCGCAGATAGGCGGCCAGCCCCTCTGCCCCGCCAAAGCCGCCCACCCGCACCGGCAGAGGCTGCGCCACCGGGGCATCGGTGCGCCCGGCATAGGAAAACACGGCCTCCAGTCCGGCATCGCAAAGCGCCCGGGCCAGACGGCTCGCCTCGGTCGTGCCGCCGAGAAGAAGGATGCGCGTCATGTCTGAACCCTGGCTTGCGATCATCGGTCTGGGCGAAGATGGACCGGCGGGCCTGACCGAGGCAAGCCGTGCCGCGCTGGCCGGGGCCGAGGTAGTGTTCGGCGCGCCCCGGCATCTGGCATTGGCCGGCGCCGGGGCGCGGGGCCGGGAATGGCCGGTGCCCTTTGACCTTGCCCCACTTCTGGCGCTGCGCGGGCGGCGGGTGGCGATGCTGGTGTCGGGCGATCCGTTCTGGTTCGGGGCGGGCGGCACCGTTGCCACCCATCTGCGCCCGGATGAATGGCAGGCCCATCCGGTGGCGGGGGTGTTTTCGCTGGTGGCCGCGCGGCTGGGCTGGCGGCTGGAAGAGTGTCTGTGCCTTGGTCTGCACGCCGCACCCTTTGCCCGGCTGCGCCCGGTTCTGGCGCGGGGCGTGCGGGCGATCTGCACCCTGCGCGATGCGGCGGCGGTCGGGGAGCTGGCGGAATGGCTGGCCGAGAATGGCTTTGCCAGCGCGCGCCTGACGGTCTGCGAGGCCATGGGCGGCCCGCGAGAGCGGTTGCGACAGGGGGCGGACTGGCCCGACGTTCAGGCACCTGTGGCGGTGGCCATCGACGGCGCCGACCTGCCACGCGGCGCCGGGCTGCCCCGCGGCTTTGGCCTGCCGGATGCGCTGTTCCAAAGCGATGGACAGATCACCAAAGCCCCGGTGCGGGCGGTGACACTTGCAGCACTTGGCCCCCGCACGGATGAGGTGCTGTGGGACATCGGCGGCGGTTCCGGCTCGATCTCGGTCGAATGGTGCCTTGCCGGGGGCCGGGCGGTCTGCATCGAGGCGCGGGCAGAGCGCGCAGCGAATATCCGGGCCAATGCGGCGGCCTTTGGCATCGCGCACCGGCTGACGGTGCAACAGGGCTGGGCCTTGCCGCTCTTGGCCGATCTGCCGGTGCCGGATGCCATCTTTGTCGGCGGCGGCGGGGATATGGCCCTTTACGCCGCCCTTTGGCCGCTGCTGCCCGCGGGCGCCCGGATCGTCGCCAATGGCGTGACGATTGAAACCGAAGCGGTTCTGGCCACCCAACATGCCCGCCGTGGCGGCAGCCTGATCCGGCTGGACATTGCCGAGGCGGCGGCGCTTGGCCGCTTTCGTGACTGGCGCGCGGCGCGGCCCGTGGTGCAATGGCGGGCGGTGAAATGAGGGTCGCGGGCATCGGGTTCCGCAAGGGCACGCCACTTGCCACGCTGCGCGGCGTGCTGGCCGCCGCCGAAGCCTTGGGTGGCGCGGCAGAGGCGCTGGCCAGCACGGCGGAAAAGGCGGCGGATGCGCGGATGCGCGCGCTGGCGGCAGAGCGGCGTCTGCCACTTCTGGCCGTGGCGGTGGCGGGCATCGCCACGCCGACCCATTCCCCCCGCATTGCCGCGCGGTTTGGCACCGGCTCGCTGGCCGAGGCGGCGGCGCTGGCGGGTGCGGGGGGCGCTGCGGGGGCGGGCGCAAGGATCACCGTGGCGCGGATCACCGCGCCGGACGGCATGGCGACCTGTGCCATGGCCGAAACAGAAGGAACCACGACATGACCGTCCATTTCATCGGTGCCGGGCCGGGTGCGGCCGACCTGATCACCCTGCGGGGCCGCGACCTGATCGCGGCCTGTCCGGTCTGTCTTTATGCCGGATCACTGGTGCCCGAGGCGCTCTTGACCCATTGCCCTCCGGGCGCTCGGATCGTGAACACCGCCCCCCTCAGCCTTGACGGGATCATCGCCGAGATCGCCGCCGCCCATGCCGCAGGCCATGACGTCGCAAGGCTGCATTCCGGCGACCTGTCGGTCTGGTCGGCGATGGGCGAACAGCTTCGCCGCCTGCGCGCATTGGGTATTCCCTATGATGTGACGCCGGGCGTGCCCGCTTTCGCGGCGGCGGCGGCGGTGCTGGGCGCGGAACTGACCTTGCCGGGGGTGGCGCAATCGGTGGTGCTGACGCGCACGTCGGGCCGGGCTTCGGCCATGCCCGAGGGGGAAAGCCTTGAGAGTTTCGCGCAGACCGGGGCAACGCTGGCAATCCACCTTTCGGTGCATGTGCTGGCCGATGTGGTGGCGCGACTGATGCCGCACTACGGCGCGGATTGCCCGGTGGCGGTGGTGTTCCGGGCAAGCTGGCCCGATCAGAAGGTGGTGCGCGCCACGCTGGGCAGCATCGAAACCGCAATCGGCGCGGGGGAACGCACGGCGCTGATCCTTGTCGGTCGGGCCCTTGCCGCCGAGGATTTCGGCGAAAGCCGCCTATACGCCGGGGATTATGACCGGCGCTATCGCCCCGTCGGCACCGATCCGCGGTTTCCCGAATGAGGATGCCCGGCGCCATCCCCCCCGGCCTGCTGATTTCGGCGCCCGCCTCGGGCACTGGCAAGACCACGGTGACGTTGGGCCTGATTGCGGCTTTCCGCGCGGCGGGGCTTGTGGTGCAGCCGTTCAAATCGGGGCCGGACTATATCGACCCCGCCTTTCACGCGGCGGCGGCGGGGCGGCCTTCGGTCAATCTGGACAGTTGGGCGATGACGCCGGGGCGGATCGCCGCGCTGGCATCGGGTGCGGCGGGGGCCGATCTGGTGATCGCCGAAGGCTCGATGGGGTTGTTCGACGGTGTAGCGCGGGCCGGAGAGACGGGAACGGGGGCGAGTGCCGATCTGGCGACAGAGATGGGCTGGCCCGTGATCGCGGTGCTGGATGTCTCGGGTCAGGCGCAGACGGCGGCGGCGGTGGCGGCGGGGTTGGCAGGCTTTCGTCCGGGGCTGCGGCTGGCGGGGGTGATCCTGAACAAGGTCGCCTCGCCGCGGCACGAGGCGCTGGTGCGGGCGGGCATGGCCGTGGCGGGCCTGCCGGTTCTGGGCGCCCTGCCGCGCAAGGCGGCGGTGGCCCTGCCCGAGCGGCATCTGGGGCTGGTTCAGGCCGAGGAATTGCCCCGGTTGCAGGCTATTCTGGCCGAAGCCGCGGCTTTTGTCGCCGCGCATTGCGATCTGGATGCCATTCGCGCCGTGGCGGCGGGCGGCCATCTGGCCGGAACTGCCCCCCCCGTGCCGCCGCCCGTGCCGCCGCCCGGAGAGCGGATCGCCCTTGCCCGCGATGCCGCCTTTTCCTTTGTCTATCCGCATCTTCTGGCCGATTGGCGGGCCGGCGGCGCGACGGTCCTGCCGTTTTCACCGCTTGCCGACGAAGCCCCCGACCCTTCGGCCACGGTCTGCTGGCTGCCCGGGGGCTACCCCGAGCTTCACGCGGGCAGGCTGGCCGCTGCCGCACATTTCCGTGCCGGGCTGACGGAGTTCGCGGCAACCCGGCCCGTGCATGGCGAATGCGGTGGCTACATGGCCCTTGGCGCCGGGCTGGTCTCCGCCGATGGCACGCGGCACCGGATGGCGGGCCTTCTGGGGCTTGAAACCAGCTTTGCCAAGAGGCGGATGCATCTGGGCTACCGGCTGGCCCGGCCGCTTCACCCCCTGCCCGGTCTGGGCAAGGTGGCGCTGCGCGGCCATGAATTTCACTATGCCACCATCCTGTCGCAACCCGACGCCGCGCTGGCCGTGGTGCAGGATGCGAATGGCGATGCCGTGGCCGAGGCCGGATCCTGCCGCGCGATGCCCGGGGGCGGGCAGGTCAGCGGCACCTTCTTTCACCTGATCGCCCCCGCCAGTTCCGAAAGCATATCATGAGCGGCTTTGTCTCTTTCGTTTCCTCAGGCCCGGGCGACCCCGAGCTTCTCACGCTCAAAGCCGCGCGGCTTCTGTCCGAGGCCGAGGTGGTGCTGTTCGATGATCTTTCGGCGGGGCCGATCCTGTCGCATTGCGCGCCGGGGGCCGATCTGATCGCCGTGGGCAAGCGGGCGGGCCGCCCCTCGCCCCGGCAGGATCATGTGAGCCGGTTGCTGGTGGACCATGCCCTGACCGGGCAGCGGGTGGTGCGGCTGAAATCCGGCGACAGCGGCATTTTCGGGCGGCTTGAGGAAGAAATCACCGCGCTGCGGCAGGCGGGGATCGGGTTTGAAATCGTGCCCGGGGTGCCTTCGGCCTGTGCGGCGGCAGCGGCGGCGGCACTACCGCTGACCCGGCGACTGACGGCGCGGCGGGTGCAATTCGTGACCGGCGCCGATGTGACAGGCGACCTGCCCGGCGCACTGAACTGGGCGGCGCTGGCCGATCCGGGGGCGACGACCGTGGTTTTCATGGGCAAACGCACCTTTCCGGCGCTGGCAGCGGGGCTGATGGCGCATGGCCTGCCACCCGACACCCCCGCCCTTCTGGCCGAGGCGGTGGGACATCCCGAACAGCGGCTGACCCGTGCCACGCTGGCCACGCTGGGCAGCGTGATTGCGGACGGCGCGGGCGATGGCCCGGCGCTGATCCTTTATGGCCCCTTGGCCGAGGTATAGGCATGATCGACGTCACCCTCATTGGCATCGGCACCGGCAACCCCGACCATGTGACGGTCGCGGCAGCCAAGGCCATGAATGCGGCCGATCTGATCCTTATTCCGCTGAAAGGGGCCGACAAGGCCGATCTCGCCGGGCTGCGCATGGAAATCTGCCGCGCCTGCGTGACCAATCCCGCAACGCGGATCGTGGCCTTTGACCTTCCGGTGCGCGACCCCGCCACGCCGGATTACCTGACACGGGTCGGCGACTGGCACGATGCCATCGCCATGGTCTGGCAGGAGGCCATCGAGGCACATCTGCGGCAGGGTGGCGGGGCGGGGGTGGCGTTTCTGGTCTGGGGTGACCCGTCGCTTTATGACAGCACGCTGCGGATTGCCGAAAGACTGGCGCGGCAGATGCCGCTGCGGCTGCGGGTCATTCCGGGCATCACCGCCATTCAGGCGCTTTGTGCCGCCCATGCCATTCCGCTGAACGACCTCGCCGCGCCGGTCGTCATCACCACGGGCCGCCAGTTGCGGCAAACCGGCTGGCCCGCGGATGCCGAAACGGTGGTGGTCATGCTGGATGCCGGCGGGGCCTTTGCCACAGTGGAGACCGGCGGCATCGAAATCTGGTGGGGGGCCTATGTCGGCATGGCGCAAGAGCGCCTGATCGCCGGTCCGCTGGACAAGGTTGCCGGCCAGATCCTTGAAACCCGGGCCGCAGCGCGCGCCGATCACGGCTGGATCATGGATGTCTATCTGATGCGACGCAGCCGCTGACCGTGCTGCCGGTCAGGGGGGTCGGCTGGCCCGCAGTTCGATCGGGCTGACGGCGAAACGCTGCCTGAACCTGCGCGCCAGCGAGGAATTCGACCCGAAACCCGAAGCAAGGGCCACCTCAAGCAGCGACATCTCGGTCTGCTCGCAAAGCTGCCAGGCCAATGCCAGTTGCAGATCAAGGTAATACTGGCGCGGCGAACAGTTCAGATGGCGCTGGAACAGCCGCTCGATCTGGCGCTGCGATATGCCTGTTTCAGCGACGAAACTGCTGATCCGCAGCGGGCTTTCCACCGTCTGGCGAATCCGCATGGCCACCTGCCGGACCACGGGGGGCGCGAAACGCAACATGTTGGACATTTGCGCAGGCTGGTCCACCTCGGGGCCGCGCACGGGACCGATCAGAAAGCGGTCGCAGATCCGGTCGGCGATGTCGGAACCGAAGCGGTCCCGTGTATATCTGACGATCATGTCAAGGCAGGCCAGTTCCCCCGCGCAGGTCGAAACCCGTGCGGCAAGGTGGAACAGCTTCGGCAGGGGTTCGGCGTTCAGGTTGCGCTCGCGGAACGCCGCCAGCGATGACCAGTGAACCGCCCCCTGCCCATCGGGCAACAGACCAAGTTCGGCCAGCGCCCAGGTCGATGCCCCGATGCTGAAGATGGAAATGTTCGCCCGGCGTGCCAGCCGCAGCGCCTGACAAAGCACCTCGCGGTTATCGCGGGGCACATCGAAACCACAGCAAAAGAAGATTGCCTCGGGTGCCAGTGCTTTTCGCCCGGGGCAAAGCAGATCACATCGCCGGGGCGGATTTCCTCGACCGGGCCGCCCAGCCGCTGCACCCGGCCAAGGCCCGCCGTGACGATCAGCGTCTGGCCCAGCGGATGGGTATGCCAAGCGGTGCGGGCGCCCGGCTCGAAGGTGACGCTGGCGCCTTGCACGCGGTCGGGCGCTGCGGGATTGAACAGCGCGTCAATGCGGACGCGCCCGGTGAACCAATCGGCTGGCCCGGCACGCGAGGGGATGTGTCCGGCGCGAAAAATGTCCATGCGGTCTCCTGTCAGATCGGGTCATGCAGCGCCGCAGCCGGGCCGAGACGCGCTTTCACCCGGGCATAGTGCCCGACGTGGATCGCAGGCAAAAGCCCGGCGGTTCGCCTGAACCACCGGGCTTTCATCTTTCCGCGCAATTGGGCCATCTCTTCCCGCCGCCGGATCGACCGGCCTTCAGTAATAGTTGATGGCAAAGCTGTGTTCGGGGTCGTAATGCGCGTCCCAATAGCCTTTCCACAGCGCGCGCGTTACCGGCCCCACTGTGCCGTCGCCCACCGGCTGACCATCCAGCCGCGTGACGGGCATGACCCCGCCGGCGGTGGTGACGAACAGCAGTTCATCCGCCGCATAGGCCATGCCGACCGGGATATCGTCGATCACCCATGGCAGGCCCAGCTTGTCGGCCACGGCAAGCACCGACTTGCGGGTTACCCCCTCCAGCACGCCGCGCTTGGGGGTAAAGAGCTTGCCATCCTTCACCAGCACAACGTTGAAGCCGGAACCTTCGGTCAGGTTGGCATCGCCATCGGTCAGGATCGGATATTGCGCCCCGCGGTCGCGCGCTTCGAGGATGCCGCGGGTAAAATCGCCCCATTGCAGGTTCTTGACCGTGGGGTCGATGGCCCCGGCCGGGACACGGCGCACGTTGCGGGCGATGATGGCGCTGCCGCCGGTTTTCTGAACGGCTTCGTCCATCACCCACAGATAGGGCGTGACCATCAGATAGCAGTTGTTGACGCAATCCTCGGGCGGGGTCTGGCGGATGTAACGCAGGCCGCGGGTGACAATCATCATCACATAAGCATCGCGGATACCGCTGGTTGCGACCATCTCGACCAGTTTGTCGCGCATCCCCTGCCGACCCAGCGGGTTGGTCAGCCGTAGCTTTGCAAGGCTGGCCTCAAGCCGGTCCAGATGGTCGTCCAGCCGGAAGAAGCGCCCATCCCAGACGGCGGGAACATCATAGGTCAGGTCGGATTTCAGAAAGCCCTGATCCAGCAGGGGCACCTTTGCCTGATCAATCGGCACGAAATCGGGGCCGCCGGTCCAGGCGATGCCATGCGCGAAAGGGTTCTCGCTGATTTCAAGTTCCGCGACACGGCGGCGATAACCTTCAAAGATATGGTCGGTCCAGGACATGACGGGCTCCGGGCAGATGGATCAGGCGGGCAGGACGCCGGCGGCAATGATGTCGCCCAGCGCGAGGTCGGCGGCCTCGACCGCGCGGTCGATATCGGCGGGGGTATGCGCGGCACAAAGGAACATGTTGTGCTTGGGATGCAGGAATATCCCGTGACGCAGGGCGGCCACGGTAAAGGCATTGGCGATGCGCAGATCACTGTCCCCCTCGAACAGCACCATCGGCATTTGCGCGGGCCCGGTCTGCCGCAGAGCAAATCCGTGGCGCCGCGTCACCGCATCAAGACCGTGGCGCAGCCGTTCGCCCATCGCGCGGGTATGGGCGATGGCATCGGTGTCGCGCAGGATCTTGACCGTCGCAAGGCCCGCAGCCATGGCAGCGGCGCCATACCAGAAAGACCCGGTGGTGAAGATCTTCGACGCCCCTTCGCGGGCGCGGTCATTGCCCGCAACAGCCGCCAGCGGCCAGCCATTGGCGATGGCCTTGGAAAAGGCCGCAAGGTCGGGCTTGACGCCATAAGCCGCCCAACTGCCGCGCACATCCAGACGGAAGCCGGCCCGCACATCGTCGATGATCAGCATGGCGCCCGACCTGTCGCAGATGGCCCGTGCCGTCTGCAGCATGGCGACCGAGGGCTCTTCCTGATCCCGGCCGACATCGTGGCGGAAGGCGGTCAGCAGGATGGCCGCAAGATCATCCCCCGCGGCAGCGACCGCGGCATCAAGGCTGGCCAGATCGTTCCAGTCGAAGGTGATCAGGTGGGCGCGATCTTCGGATGTCACGCCAACCAGCGAGGGCGAACACCAGGGCACGGCCCCGTGATAGGCGCCTTTGGCAACGATGACCTTGCGCTTGCCGGTTCCGGCGCGGGCCATGGTGACGCAGGCCGTCGTCGCATCGGTGCCGTTCTTTTGAAACATCGCCCAGTCGGCGAAATCCAGCGTCTCGACCAGCGTTTCGGCCAGTTCGACCAGAACCTCGGTCGGGCCGTTGCCGGCGTCAACCCGGGCCATCTGGGCCATGGCCGCCGCCTGCACCTGCGGGTGCTTGTAGCCAAGGACATTCGGCCCCCAGGCGCACATGAAGTCGATATATTCGTTGCCATCGACATCCTTCACCCGGCACCCGTCGGCCGAGGCGAAGAATTGCGGATAGCCCGGCGCAATCGCGCGGGTCGCCATATGGCCCCACATCCCGTTCGGGATCACAGCGGCAGCGCGGCTCTGCAGAGCCAGATCGTGACTATTGGGCAGATGGCGGGTCATGGGGCACTCCGGTCCGGGTCAAAAGGCGGGGGGCGCTGACGCCCCCCGAAGGGAGGTGTCAGTTGGTGATTTCCGCCAAGGGCAGGTTGCAGCAGGCGCTGTAGCGCACGCCTTTGACATTCGGCCCATAGGCAAGGATCAGGTCGGGGCTGACCATGGGAATGATGATCTTGTTGTTGATCATCTCGGTCGCGGCCTCGGACCAAAGCTTCTCGGCCTCTTCGGGGGTCGAGGCAGCCAGCGCCTGCGCCTTCAGTTCCAGCGGACGCGGGTTGATGATCGAGGCATCGGTTCCGCCCCCTGCACGCTTGGCCCAGACGGTGCCTTCGGACATGCCGAACACATCGACATATTGCGAGGTGCCGAAAAAGTCGGGCGCAAAGAACACAGCCGTCAGCGGGATGTGGTCGCCATTGGCCGCCTCACGCCAGTTGGCAAAGGGCACCGGCGACAGATTGACCGTGATGCCGACCTTGGACAGGTCTTGCTGGATCTTCTGCATCATGATCGAGAAATCGACGCCATAGACGTTCAGATCGGGGTAGATAGACTCCAGCGTGAAACCATCGGCCAGACCGGCAGCGGCCAGAAGTTCCTTGGCCTTCTCGGGGTTGTATTCGGGGATGGCGTGACCATCGCCGCCCGGAAAGCCCAGCGGGATCGGCGCAGCCAGCGGACGGCCCGCGCCGCCCAGCGTGAAGTCGATCAGGGCGGTGCGGTCAATGGCAATCGAGATCGCCTCGCGCACCTCGGGGGTCATCTTGATGGTCGTGGCCTTGGCACCCGGCGACAGCGCGATATAGACAAAGTTATAGGACGGCACCCGTTCGACAATCGCGCTTGACCCTTCCAGCGACTTGGCCGTTTCCGGGTCAATCTGCATGGCAATGTCGGCCGCGCCCGATTGCAGCATCTGCGCCTGCGCCACGGCATCCTTGACCTGACGGAAGATCACTTCGGGCACCGCCGGCTTGGTGCGCCAGTAATTCTCGTTCCGGCCAAGGCGCAGTTCCGAATTCGGCTCATAGCTGGTCAGAACGAAGGGGCCGCTGCCTGCCGATGCCGTCAGGAACCAGTTTTCGGAGGTGTCCTTGTCAGCGGCGGTTTCATCCGCAATGGCCCCGTTCGCGGCAGCGACATCGCTGTTGATCACGCCAAGGAAACCCGCCGCCACCTGATTGAGAAATTCCGAGTTCGGCGCCGAAAGCTTGACGATCACGGTGGCGGCATCCGGCGTGTCGATGGACACGATGGGATCGGCAATGAAGGCGCCGTTGCCCTTGATGTTCTTCAGCCGCTCGAACGACCATTTCACATCCTTCGGTTCAACCGGCGAGCCATCGGAGAACTTCGCGGCGGGATCAAGGGTGAAGGTGAATTCGGTCTGCTCGGGGTTGACCGTCCAGCTCGAGGCCAGCAGCGGTTGCAGCTTGTTGTCCTTGTCCAGCGTCACAAGCTGTTCATAGACCGAGGTGTTGTAGATCTGGCAGGTGTCGCACCATGCCCGCGCCGGATCGAGCGAGTTCACATCCATGTCGCGGGCAATCACCAGCGCCTTTTCCTCGGCGCTGGCTTGCCGGGCGGGCAGGCCAAGGATGGCGGCACTCAGCGCGACTGACAGAAACAGGACGGTTGGAGAGGGCAGTTTGAGCTTCAATCTGTGCATCGTTTTTCTCCTGTTGGTTCGGGTCTTTCCCGGTTCTTCTTGGTCAATAGGCAGTGATCTTTTGCAGCGCCTCGCGGATATCCGCGGCGGTGCCCAAGGCGGCACGGTTCAGCACGGCCGACACGGTCGGGGCCGCAAGCCCGCCGGTGACGCGGATGATTTCGTGATCCAGACAGTCGAAAAAGCGCGACTGAAGTCCATCGGCCCAGGTTGCGCCCATCGACATGCTGCGGGCGGTCTGTTCGGCGATGATGACGCGCCCGGTCTTTTCCACCGAGGCGCCGATGGTGTCCCAGTCGATGCCGTGATGGTCGAGGTTGCGCAGGTCGATCACCTCGGCGTCGATGCCGGTTTCATCGGCGGCCTTCACCGCATTGGCGACCATGACAGAGGTGGCCAGCACCGTGCAGGCGGTTCCGGGCCGGGCGATATGGGCGCGGCCAAAGGGGATGATGTAGTCGCGGTCTTTGGCGGGAACCTCGAACTCGCGCTGATAAAGCTCGGTATGTTCAAGGATCAGCACCGGATCATCGCAGGCCAGCGCGGCATTCAGTTGACCGATGTAGTCAAAGGCGGTCGCCGGCGACAGGATGCGCCAGCCCGGAAAGAGGCCGAACAGCGCCGAAGGATCGGTCGAATGCTGCGAGCCATAGCCGGTATGCGGCGACACGCGGACCCGCATCACCATCGGCACCGCAAAGCCGCCGCCGAACATGTGGCGCACCTTGCCGGCGCCATGGGCAATCTGGTCGGCGGCGGTGAAACAGAAGTCGCCGAACATGATCTCGACCACGGGGCGCAGGCCGTTCAGGGCAGCGCCCAGCGCCACGCCGGTAAAGCCGTTTTCGGCAATCGGCATCGGCAGCACGCGGTCAGGCCATTGTTCCAGCGCGCCCTTGGTAAAGCCCGAAACGCCGCCGCGCATCTGGTGGACATCTTCACCCATGACGATGATCCGCGGATCGCGCGCCATGGCTGCGGCAAGGGTTTCCGAGGCGGCGGTGACGAATTTCACCCGCTCGGTCGCAAGCCCCGCCATGTCGGCATGGTCGTAGTGGCGCAGGCCGTTCAATTCGGAAAGATCGCCAAGGATACCGTCGTCGCGGCTGGCCGGATCGGGCCAGAGATGGTCGGGAATGCGCAGCGCATTGCCACCCGGAACGGGTTCCGTCAGCCGCGAGGCCGCAGCCGCCACGCGGTCGGTCACATGCCGGTCGATACGGGCAAACCCTTCGGGTGACAGGATGCCCATGGCGGCCAGACGGCTTTCGGCAAGGGCAATCGGGTCGCGGGCCTTCCAGGCGTCCTCTTCGTCCTTGCTGCGATAGCCGAAATCGCTGCCGGTCCGGCTGCCCGATTGGTGCAGGTGCCGGTAAAGCAGCGCCTCGACCACCACCGGCCCGCCCTCTTCGGCGATGATCCGGCGCGCTTCGGTCATGGCACGATGGACGGCAACCACATCCATGCCGTCCACTTCAATGGCCGGGATGCCCAGCATGGCCCCGCGTGAGGTCATCCGCGTTTCGCGGGTCACATCGCCGATGCGGGTGGCAACGCCGTAAAGGTTGTTTTCGATGAAGAAGATCGTCGGCGTGGATTGCGCGGCGGCAATGTTCATCGCCTCATAGCTGGCGCCGTTCTGGGTGGCGCCATCGCCAAAGAACGCCACCGAAACCTGATCGCGGCCCAGCAATTTGTCGGCCAGGGCATAGCCCACCGCATGGGGCGGGTTGCCGCCCACGATGGCCGAGGTGCCGACAACCCCCGCTTCGGCGCTGCGCATGTGCATCGAGCCGCCGCGACCACCGCAATAGCCCGGGGCCAGCCCCATGATCTCGGCCATGAAGCGGTGCAGGGTTTCGTCCATCCCGGGCGTGAAATCGTCGCTGCGGATGTCGAACCCTTCGGGGATCTCGCAGTTGATCAGCTTGAGCAGCACCTGATGATGCGCGCGGTGCGTGCCGTTGATCTTGTCGCCCGCCCCGAGCACCGACATGGCGCCCACGGCCCCGGCCTCTTGCCCGATGCTGGCATGGGCGGGGCCGTGGATCAGCCCGCCTTTTTCAAGATCAAGCAGTTTCTCCTCAAAGCGGCGCACCAGCAGCATCTGCCCATACCAATGCACCAGCTTTGCCGCATCCTCGCCCTGCCAATCGCTTTCATCCGTGGTCAGCCGGAACCACGGCGCAGAGGGGGTAAGCGGTATCTTGTCGGCCATGAGAACCTCGGTGTTGGCGTTTCGGCGGGGCGTCCATGCTGGATTCTTATTTATGGAAATAAATTCCGTTTTTTGTTGAAGGGGAGATTAAGCTGTGCGAGCGTCGCCTTGCAAGACAAAATTTTGGCTTCACTTACAGGGCGGGGGAACAGCGCGTGATACGCGATACCGAACTTCTTGACGGGCTGGTCGCCACGGTTCGTCGCTTCGTGAACGAGCGTCTGATCCCGGCGGAAGTGCAGGTTGAAGAAGAAAATGCCATACCGGACAGCATTCTGGCCGAGATGAAGGCGCTTGGCCTGTTCGGGATGTCGATTCCGGAAGAATACGGCGGACTGGGCCTGACCATGGAAGAAGAGGTGATGGTCGCGCTTGAACTGGGGCGCACTTCGGCTGCCTTCCGGTCGGTCTTCGGCACCAACAACGGGATCGGGTCACAGGGAATCATCGTTGACGGGACCGAGGCGCAGAAAAGCTATTGGCTGCCCCGGATGGCCAGCGGAGAGGTGATCGGCTCTTTCGCCCTGACCGAACCCGATGTCGGATCGGACGCCGGTTCGGTCAAGACCACGGCGCGGCGCGAGGGCGAGAGCTATGTGCTGAACGGCACCAAACGCTATATCACCAATGCGCCGGTTGCGGATGTGTTCACGCTGATGGCGCGCACCGGCGGGCCCGGCCCCGCAGGGGTGACCGCCTTTCTGGTGCCGCGCCACAGCCCCGGCCTGAGCCTGGGCAAACCGGACCGCAAGATGGGGCAACGCGGCACGAAAACCTGCGATGTGATCCTGCAAGATTGCGTGATCCCGGCCGATGCGGTGATCGGGGGCCGCGAAGGTCAGGGTTTCAAGACCGCGATGAAGGTGCTGAACCGCGGACGGCTGCACATCGCCGCCTTCTGCGTCGGGCAGGCCCAGCGCCTGTGCGAGGAATCCGTGCGTTTTGCCCGTGACCGCAGCCAGTTCGGCAAGCCGATCGCCGACCACCAACTGATACAGGCGATGCTGGCCGACAGCGGCACCGAAACCTACGCCGGGCGTTGCATGGTGATCGAGACCGCAAGGCGCTTTGATCAGGGCGAGCGGATCATCCGCGAGGCGGCGGCTTGCAAGTATTTCTGCTCGGAAATGGTCGGGCGCGTCGCCGACCGCGCGGTGCAGATCCATGGCGGAGCCGGGTATATCGCAGACTCGCCGGTGGAACATTTCTACCGGGATGTGCGGCTGTTCCGCCTTTATGAAGGCACATCGCAGATTCAGCAGATCATCATTGCACGCGAAATGGTCACCGAAGGATAGGGCAGATGGCACCGTCGCTTGGCATCATCGCAGATGACTTTACCGGCGCGGTCATGGTTGCCGCGATGCTGGAGACGGAGGGCATTTCCTGCCCCGTCATCTTTGACCCGGCCGCTCTTGCCGGGGCCGAAGCGGCGCCGATCCTGATGGTTGCCGCCCGCAGCCGCACCGTGGCCGTCAAAGAGGCGATGGCAGAGGTTGCGCAGATCGCCGACCGGCTGACGGCGGCGGGATGCGCGCGTCTGGCCTATAAAGCCTGCGCAAGCTTTGATTCGACCGAAGCCGGCAACATCGGCCCCGCCGCCGATCTTCTGGCCGGGCGGGCGGGGCGCCGCCCGGTTCTGATGAGCGCGGGTTTTCCGCGCTTTGGGGCGACCGTGCATCAGGGTTATCTCTTTTACCGCGGGCGGCTTGTGTCGGAGTCGATCAAGCGGCTTGACCCGCTGACACCGATGAATGACCCCGATCTGGTGCGGTTTCTGGGGCGCCAGACGCCGCATCCGGTGGGCCTGATCCCCCACGCGCAACTGCTGCAAGGGCTGGATGCCGCCCGCGCGGCCCTTGGGCAGGCGACGGCTGCGGGCATGGGGCATGTCCTGTGCGATGCAAGCGACGATACCGATGTTGAGGTGACGGCAGAGCTGGCGCTGCAAAGCGGCCTGCCGGTGGCGGCGAGCGACCCGCTTATCGTTGCCTTGGCGCGGCGGCTTGCCCGGGGGCGGGCCGCGGTGCCGATATCAGCGCGAATGCCGGACGGGCCGGTGGCAATCCTGGCCGGCAGCACCGGCCCTGTCGTGATGGAGCAACTGGCCCGGCTGGCCGGGCGGCATCCGGTGCTGACGCTGGATCTTCTGGATGCGCGGGGTGAAACGGCGGCTGTCGCGGCGGCGCTGGAATGGGCGGCGGCGCAGGACGGCCCCTTTGCCGTTTCCACCGCCGCCGAGGCCGCGGACCTGGCCCGGACGCAGGCCGCCTTGGGGGCAATCGGCGCGGCGCGGCGGGCCGAGGCGATGCTGGCCGCCGTGGCCAAGGGGCTGCGTGACCGTGGCAGACGGCGCTTTGTCGTGGCGGGGGGGGAAACCTCGGGCGCGGTGGTGGCGGGCTTGGGGCTTGCCCGTGCCCGCGCGCTGCCGGAGGGTGCCCTGGGTTTGGGCGGTTGCCTGACCGAGGGGGCCGATCCGCTGGCGCTGTTTCTGAAGCCCGGCAAACTGGGCGCGGCGGATATCCTGCTGCGCGCCGCCGCAGGGGCGTGTTTTGAACCGCAGAAGGGGAATTTGGAATGACAGACCCACGCGAAGCCCTGATTGCGGCAGCCAGACGGTCGGTTGAACTGGGGCTGAACGCCGGAACCGTGGGCAATTTCAGCCTTCGCCACGGGCAAGGCATGTTGCTGACACCGACGGGGATTGCTCCGGCGGAAATGGTGCCGGACCAGATTGTCGAGATGGACCTGCAAGGCGGATGGGCCGGGGCATGGCGGCCTTCGTCCGAATGGGCCATCCACGCCCGCATCTATCAGACGACCACTGCGGGGGCCGTTGTCCATTGCCACCCGGATCATTGCGTCGCGCTGTCGGCGCTGCAACGGCCCATACCGCCGTTCCATTACATGGTTGCGGGCTTTGGCGGCGGTTCGATCCCCTGCGCGCGCTATGCCTGTTTTGGCAGCACCGATCTTGCCGAAGCCGTGGTCGAGGCACTGGGGCAGACCTATTCGGCCTGCCTGATGGCCAGCCACGGCGCGGTGACGCTGGGGCCGGACCTTGCCACCGCGCTCATGCGGGCGGAAAAGCTGGAAACCCTTGCGCGGCAGTATCTGCTGGCGCGTCTGGCCGGAGAGCCGGTCTTGCTGACGCCCGCCGAGCTGGCCGAGGTTCACAGCCGCTATGCCACCTATGGGCAACAGGCAAAATCCTGAAACCAGGCCGAAGGCCGCCTCCGCCCGGAGCGGCCTTCGATCAGGGCAAGGCCGGGCGCTTCAGCCGGCGCTGCGGACCAGTTCGGCAAGCAGCCGCAGGGCAAGCTCGGGCTGCTCAAGGTGCGGCATGTGCCCGCAATCGTTCAGCGCGTGCAGACCGATGTTGCCGGGCAGGCCGCGCGTGCTGTCAAACGGCAGAATGCGGTCCTGACGGCCAAAGGCAACGCGGGCCGGAATGCGCAGCGCGGCAAGATCGGCGCCGATGGCAAAGGATTGGGTGCCATCGGGAAAGAAGCGGGCGGCGAAGGCGGCCATTGCCTGCGTCAACCCCTCATCGGCGCGGGCCGCTACCACGGCCTTGACAAAGGCATCCGAGATCACCCGCGGGTCATGCACCAGATATTCCAGCCAGGGACGCAGGCTTGCGGCCCGACTTGCCCGCAGGATGCCCTCGGTGAAGGGTTGGTTGATCTGCGGACCAAGACCGGCCGGGGCGAACAGGAAGAGGCCACGCACATCGGCCCTGCGACGTGCGGCAATCCGCGCCGCCGCGGCGGCGCCAAAGGAATGCCCGCCCAGAACGAAGGCGGTCACACCCAGTTGCGCCAGCGTCGCCTCGACCTGTTCGGCCAGCGCGTCAAGATCGGCAGGCAGGTCGCGGGGCGATCCGCCATGCGCCGGCAGATCAAGCGCCAGAACCGGCCAGTCCACCCGCGCCCCGGCAAAAAGCCCCCGCCAGTTGTTCAGATCGGCGCTATAGCCATGCAGCAGCACGACCGGCAGCCCCTCCCCCCGGCGCAGCCAGACGGCGTTAAGCGTGCCCTCCGCGGCGGGCGGCGTTTCGGGATGGGCCGCCAAGGCGTTCAGCCGTGCCAGAACGTCTTTCTTCTGCACCCGGCCATGGGGGCCGGTGCCGCGCAGACCGTCCAGCGCAAGCCCGCTTTCACGGGCGATCCGGCGGGCGAGCGGCGTGGGGTTGGGCGCGCGGCGCACCGGCACCATGACAGGCCCGGCAGCGACGGCCACAACGGGTTGCGCCACAGCCGCAGGGCGGGGGGCGGGCGCGGCAACGGGCGCTGCCACCTCGCCCGGCAAAAGGATACGCGCCACTTCAGAGCCGACCTCGACCATCTCCCCCTCGGCAGCCGGGCCGGACAGGATGCCATCCGCAGGCGCCTCAACCTCGACTGCGGCCTTGTCATTCTCGATCTCGAACAGCACCTGCCCGGTGGTCACGGTCGCGCCATCGGCGACCAGCCAGCGCGAAATGCGGCCGGAGGTCTCTTCAAGGCTGACCTTGGGATAGATCACGGGAACGGGCATGGGGCCTCCTTTGGCTGCGGATCACTCGGCTGTCGTCTTCCAGTCCTTCGGGCGCACCGCGGCCGCTGCCGCATCGGCCTGTCCCGTCAGGACGGCGCGCAACCGGCTGACGGTGCGCACCAGATCGGGGCCGACCTGTTCAAGGCAGGTCTGTTTGGGAACAATATCAACGATGCCGCCACAGGTCAGCGCCACCAGAGGTGACCCGTCCGTGGGGCGGAACGCCACCCCGACCGCATTGATATAGCTATACCAGTTGCCCAAGGTCGTGACGAAGCCGAGCGTCTGATAGCTCTGGATGGCTTCGGCAACCAGGTCGCGGATCTGCGTTTCCTGGGCGGGTTCTGCGCGCACCACCTCTTCCAGCACCAGATCGCGGATTTCCGGGCGCATTTCCGCCAGATAGGCCAGCCCCATCGCGGTGCGCCAAATGGGCAGGCGCGAGCCGACGTTCAGGCGCAGGGTGACCGGGCTCATCGAGCGGCAGGAGGCAAGATAGACCATCTCAAGCCCGTCGCGGGTGCCCAGCGCCACGGCAACGCCGGTCTTGTCGGCCAACTCCTGCATCAGCGGCCTGCCGATATGGACGACCGCGCTGGAACTGAGCGCGGAATACCCCAAGGATACCGTGGCAGGGCCGATGCTGTAACGGCCCAGCCTGTCGTCATAATGCAGATAGCCAAGTGCGACGAGCGTGGCCGTCAGGCGCGAAACCGTCGCCTTGGGCAGGCCCGTACGTTCGATCAGATCCTGATTTCCAAGCGTGGAATCATTCGCTGTGAAGGCCCGCAGAATCTCAAGCCCCCGCGTCAGCGAGGCGGCGGGGTTGCCGCTTTCGACCGGGTCAGCCCCTTCCTCTGGTTTCGTTCGCTTGCGCATGATTCCCGCCCTCCACTTCCTGTCACAGGTCTTTGCCACACGGCGCATTGCGATAGACAGTAAATGGAATATAATTTCATTTATGTTGACTGCGGCGCGCGCCGTTGTCAATAATAACCGTAACGCCCCCCGGGACCAGCCGGTGAAGCGGGGCATTGTCTGAACCAAGAGGGACTGCCGCATGACCCGGTATATCTTGCGTCGGCTGTTTGCGATGCCCTTCCTCGTTCTGGGGATCGTGACGCTGGCCTTTCTGCTGACCTCGGTCACCAAGGGCGATCCGCTGACGGCCATCGTTTCGGACCGGCAGATGAACAATCCCGAAGTGGTGGCTGCGGCCAAGGCGCGCTGGGGTTTGGACCGCAGCCTGCCAGAGCGCTATGTGATCTATGTCGGCAATCTCTTGCAGGGCGACATGGGCACCTCTTTCATCACCCGGCGCCCCGTGGCGCAGGATGTGCTGTATCGCCTGCCCGCCACGATGGAACTGGTGACCGCCGCGATGATCGTGGGCTCGGTCATGGGCATCTCGCTGGGCGTTCTGGCGGCGGCCTTTCGCAACACCCCGATCGACCATGCGGCGCGGTTCTTTGCGCTCTTTGGCTCTTCTATCCCGGTGTTCTGGCTGGGTCTGGCGCTGCTTTATGTCTTTTCCGTTCAATGGGGCGTCCTGCCCGGGCCGGGGCGGGTAGATCCCCGCGCCGCCCTGCCCCCGATGGTCACGGGCTTTGTCACCATCGACGCGCTGATCGCGCTGGACTTCCCGCTGTTTCTCGATGCGCTCTGGCATCTGATCCTGCCAGCCTTCGTGCTGGGCTGGGCGGTGGCGGGCACGATCTCGCGACTGGTGCGGGCCAATATGCTTGAGGTTCTGGGGCGGGAGTTCATCCTGACCGCGCGAGCCAAGGGCGCGGGCGAATTCCGGGTGATCGTGCGCCATGCGCTGCGCAATACGCTGGTGCCGACACTGACGGTGATCGGCTATTCCTTTGCCTATCTGCTGACCGGGGCGGTGCTGACCGAGACGATCTTTTCCTGGCCGGGCATGGGGTCTTATGCGGTCGAGGCGGCGCGCGGTCTGGATTTTCCCGCCATCATCGGCGTGACCATCGTCGGCGGGGTGGTCTTCCTCTTCACCAATCTGATCACCGATGTCGCCTATGTCATCGCCAATCCGCGCGTCCGGCTGGGATAACGCCATGACCATTGCCCTGACCCCCTCGCGCAAGTTCCGCCGCCCGCAATGGCTTTCGCTGCCCTTGGCCATCGGTGCGGTGATCGTGCTGTTCTGGTTTGTCGCCACGCTCGCCGCGCCCTGGATGACAAGCCATGATCCCTTCGACATGGTCGGGCGCCGCCTGCAACCGCCAAGCTGGGATCATTGGCTGGGCACCGACGCCCTTGGCCGCGATGTGTTGAGCCGCACCCTGCACGGCGCGCGCCATTCCCTGCCGATTGCGGTGACGGTGGTTGCCTCTGCCGTGGCCATCGGTGCCTTTCTTGGCGCGGTTTCGGGCTATGTCGGCGGGCTTTTTGGCGCCGCCATCATGCGGCTGGTCGATGTGACGCTGTCTTTCCCGCCGATGCTGCTGGCCATGGCCGTTGCGGCCTCGCTCGGGCCGGGGCTGGGCAATGCCGCCATCGCCATGGTGATCGTCTGGTGGCCGGTCTATGCCCGCCTGATGCGGGCGCAGGTTCTGGAGGTGCGCGAGCGCGAGCATGTCGAGGCTGCGATTGCCGCCGGCGCCGGCCGCGCGCGCGTCCTGACCAAGCATATCCTGCCGCTGTGCTGGACGCCCACGCTGATCGCCGCGACGATGGACCTTGGTCAGGTGATCCTTCTGGCCGCCTCGCTGTCGTTCATCGGTCTGGGTGCGACGCCGCCCACCCCGGAATGGGGTTCGATGATCTCGGACGGCGCCTCGCAGTTCTATTCCTGGTGGGTGGCACTTGGGCCGGGCCTTGCCATCCTGACAATCGTGCTTGGCTTCAACTTCATCGGCGACGGCCTGCACGACTACTTTGATCCGAGGTCGAAATGAACGCCCCCCCTGCCCCGCTGTTCGAGGTGCGCGACCTGCGTGTCGCATTCGGCCGCCACGGCCAGTTTCACGAGGCGGTGCGCGGCGTCAGCCTGACGGTCGCTCCCGGCGAGGTTCTGGGCATCGTCGGGGAATCCGGTTCCGGCAAATCCGTCGCCATGCTGGCCGCACTGGGCCTGAACCCCGAAGGGTCGCGCGTGACCGGATCTGTCCGGTTCAAGGGGCAGGAACTTGTCGGGATGTCGCGGCGCGATCTGCGCAAACTGCGCGGGTCGCGCGTGGCGATGATCTTTCAGGATCCGCTGTCGTCGCTCAATCCGGTGATGACTGTCGGAGCGCAGATTGCGGAAAGCGTGCTGCTGCACAATCCGGGCCTGCCGCGCCGTGCCGCGATGGAGCGCGCGGCCGAGCTTCTGGCGCTGGTGGCCATTCCACAGCCCGACCGCCGGATCAACCAGTATCCCCACGAGTTTTCGGGCGGGATGCGGCAGCGGGTGATGATCGCCATGGCGGTGGCCAACGACCCCGACCTGCTGATCGCGGATGAGCCGACCACCGCGCTGGATGTGACGGTGCAGGCGCAGATCATGCAGGTTCTGGCCGATCTTCAACACAGGCTGAACCTTGGGCTGATCCTGATCACCCATGACCTCGGCGTGCTGGCCGGTCATGCCGACCGGGTGGCGGTCATCTATGCCGGGCAGGTGGTGGAACAGGCCCCGGTGGACGATTTGTTCGCACAGCCGGGCCACCCCTATACGCGCGGTCTGATCGCCTCGATCCCGAACATGGCCGTCGAGAAAGAGCGGCTGTTCTCGATCGAGGGCACACCACCCGCGCTTGGCCGCCTGCCCTCCGGCTGCCCGTTCAATCCGCGCTGTTCGCAGGCCCGGGACATTTGCCGCAGCGCGGTCCCGCCCGTGAGCGGCCCGGCACAGCACCGCGCGGCCTGCCATTTTGCCTTTGAAGCACCCGCAACCACGGACAGCCCAGCATGACGCCGATCGAGCCGATCCTCTCCGTTCGCAATCTGGTCAAGCGCTTTGCCGTCAAAGGCGGGCTGGTCTTTGAACGCGAGGTCGGATTTGTCAGCGCCGTTGCCGGTGTCTCGTTCGATGTCGCGCCGGGGGAAACTCTGGGGCTGGTCGGCGAATCCGGCTGCGGGAAATCGACGCTTGGCCGCTGTCTCTTGCGCCTGATCGAGCCGAGCGAAGGCGAAACCCTGTTTCGGGGCAAGGACATCAACACGGCGGACGCCGCCGAGATGCGCCGTCTGCGCCGCAAGATCCAGCTTGTGTTTCAGGATCCCTATGCCTCGCTGCATCCGCGCATGACGGTGGCCGACAACATCGCCGAGCCGCTGCGGATCAGCGATCTGGACCCGGATCAGCGCAAGGCGCGGGTGGCCGAAATGCTGAAGCTGGTGCAACTGAACCCCGAACATGGTGCGCGCTATCCGCATGAACTGTCCGGCGGGCAACGGCAGCGGGTGGTGATTGCGCGGGCGCTTGCGCTGAACCCCGAGCTGCTGGTGCTGGACGAGCCGGTTTCGGCGCTGGATGTCTCGGTTCAGGCGGGGGTTCTGAACCTGCTGAAAGACGTGCAGCGCGAACAGGGCACCGCCTTTCTGTTCATCGCCCACGATCTTTCGGTGGTGCAGCACATCAGCGACCGCGTGGCAGTCATGTATCTGGGCCGCATTGTCGAAATCGCCCCCAAGCGCGACCTCTATGCCGCGCCCCTGCATCCCTATACCCAGGCTTTGATGTCTGCCGTGCCTCTGGCCGATCCGCCGCGCGAACGCCAACGCAAGCGGATCGTCCTGCAAGGCGATGTTCCCAGCCCGCTGAACCCGCCATCGGGCTGCCGCTTTCGCACCCGCTGCCCGATTGCGAAACCGATCTGCGCCGAGGTCGAGCCGCCGCTGACTGCGGCCGCGACCGGCCATGCCGTGGCCTGCCATTTTCCAAACCCGGTTGAAACCGGGCTTTCGCAAGAGCCCGGGCCTTCGCAGGAACACCGGAACCAGACCGCCGGGAGGAAGGCGTGACGATACAAAAGCTGCCGCTGGACGGCATAAAGGTTCTGGACCTCACACGGGTTCTGGCCGGCCCTTGGATGACCATGTCGCTGGCCGATCTGGGCGCCGAGGTCTGGAAGATCGAGAACCTCAAGGGCGGCGACGATACGCGCGCATGGTCCGTTCCGAATTTCAAAGGTGTCAGCACCTATTATCTGTGCGCCAATCGCGGCAAGCACAGCATCGCGCTTGACCTGAAGGCACCCGAGGGGCGGCAGATCGTGCTGGACCTGGCCGCCCGTGCCGATGTGGTGGTGGAGAATTTCCGCGCCGGAACGGTGGACCGGCTGGGGATCGGATATGAGGATATCCGCAAGCTGAACCCGGGCGTGATCTATTGCTCGATCTCCGGCTATGGCCAGACCGGGCCGGAGCGCGACCGCCCCGGCTATGACTTTGTGATGCAGGCCGAAAGCGGGCTGATGTCCATTACCGGCCAGGCCGACGGGCCGCCGAACCGGCTGGGCGTGGCATTTACCGATGTGGTTGCGGGCATGGTCGCCACGCAATCGGTTCTGGCGGCGCTGCTGCAGCGGCAGACCACCGGCGCGGGGCAGTTCATCGACGTGTCCCTGCTCGATTCCACGCTGAACCTGCTGATCAATGTCGGCACCGGCTATCTGAATGCCGGGGTCGAACCGGCGCGCTATGGCAACGCCCATCCGACCGTGGTGCCCTATCAGCTTTTCGACACCGCCGACGGCAGCTTTGCCCTTGCGGTCGGCAATGACCGCATGTTCGTCGATTTCTGCGAAAAGGTCATCCATCGCCCCGATCTTGCCCGCGATCCCCGTTTCGTCACCTCGCATCAGCGGGCGATCAACCGGGATTTGCTGCTGACGGATATGACCGCGATCCTGCGCACCAACACCTCACGCCACTGGCTGGACGCCTGCCTTGCCGCCGAGGTGCCCGCCGGCCCGGTCAAGACCGTGGCCGAGGCCCTGAGCGGCCCCAGCGTGACCGGCCGGGGGCTGATCCAGCGGCTGGATCACCCGGAATTGGGGGAAATGTCCCTGATCGGCCCGGCCCATGGCCTTGCTGCGCAAAAGGGCAGCCCGTCAAAGGCCCCACCCCTTCTGGGCGAGGATACCCGCGCGATCCTGTCGCGCGTCCTCGACATGACGGACCGCCAGATTGCCGATCTGACCGAACGGGGCGTCGTCGCCTGCCACGATCTGACCGCAAGTTCCGCCCTTGCGACCAGGTGACGGAAAGCCCACAGGAAGACCCATCGCATGACCCTGCATCTTGAACGACATGGCGAAATCGCCGTTGTGACGCTGGACAATCCGCCCGTCAACGCCCTGAGCCGCACCATGCGGGCGGCCCTCGCCGATATGGCCGACGGGCTTGACGGCGACGCGGGTATCCGGGCGGTCGTGTTGGCGGGGGCGGGCCGGCTTTTCGTGGGCGGGGCCGATATCGCGGAATTCGACGGCCCGCCGGAAGAGCCGCATCTGCCCGACCTGCTGGCCCGGATCGAAGCGGCCCGCGCACCATGGATTGCAGCGGTTCACGGCGTGGCGCTGGGTGGCGGCACCGAAATCGCGCTGGCCTGCCGCTACCGGGTAGCCGCCCCGGGCAGCCGGTTTGGCCTGCCCGAGGTCAATCTGGGCATCATCCCCGGTTCCGGCGGAACACAGCGCCTGCCCCGGCTGATCGGTGTGGAAACTGCCGTGCTGGTGGTGGCCGAAAAGCGGATGCTCGACGCCACCGAGGCACTGGGCAGCGGGCTGGTGGACCGCATCATCGACGGGCCTCTGGTTGTGGGGGCCGTGGATTTTGCGCGGGACATGCTGAACCATCCGCTGCCGCCGCTGGCGCGCGACAGGTCTGTGACCGATCCCGGCCCCGCCTATTGGCAGGCCGCCGAGGCGCGGATCGCCAAGGCATCAAAGGGTCAGTCGGCCCCGCCTTTGGCGCTGCTGGCGCTGCGCCATGGGGTACAGCACGGCTTCGAAGCTGGTCTGAGGCAGGAGCGGGAAACCTTCCTGCGCCTGCGGGCGGGCGACGAAGCGGCGGCGCTGCGCTATCTCTTCTTTGCAGAGCGCGCGGCACCCCGCCCGGCCGATCTGCGCGGCACTCCGCCGCGGGCGGTTGCACGGGTCGGGGTGGTCGGCGGCGGCACGATGGGCGTGGGCATCGCGGCTGCGCTGCGCAATGCCGGGCTGCCGGTGATCCTGTCCGAACGCGACCAACCCGGGCTGGAGCGCGGCCTGACCGCGCTGCGGGCGGTGTTCGACGCCGCCGCCCAGCGTGGACTTATCTCCGATGAAGCCGCCAGCGCGCGGATGGCCGGGGTTCGTGGGGTGGTCGGGCTTGAGGCGCTGGCAGATTGCGACCTTGTGATCGAGGCGGTATTTGAAGACCTCGCCGTCAAGCAGGCGGTGTTCAAGACCCTTGCCAGCCTCTGCGGCACGGACACGATCCTTGCCACGAACACCTCTTACATCGACCCGCGGCAGATTTTTAACGGCCTTCGGGGGCCGGAGCGCTGTATCGGGCTGCATTTCTTCAGCCCGGCGCAGGTGATGAAGCTGATGGAAATCATCCCGTTGCCCGAAACCGCCCCCGCCGTTCTTGCAACGGCCTTTGATCTGGCGGCCAATCTGGGCAAAGTCCCGGTGCGCGCGGGCATCTGTGACGGCTTTATCGGCAACCGCATCCTGAAACACTATCGCGCCGAGGCCGAGGCCCTGCTGCGCGAAGGCGTCCCGCACGCGGCCATCGACGCGGCCATGCGCGGCTTTGGCTATGCCATGGGTCCGTTCGAGATGCAGGATATGGCGGGGCTCGACATTTCCTTTCTGCACCGCGAGGCGGCGCGAAGGCGCGGCGAAGCTGTGCCCGAGACCGCAGGCGACATTCTGGTGCGTGCCGGGCGAAAGGGGCAAAAGACCGGCGGCGGCTGGTATGACTACCCCACCGGCACCCGGGCGCCGCAACCGTCGGACGAGGTGGCGCGGCTTCTGGCGCCCCATCTGGCACCGGCCCGGGACATGCCGGCAGAGCAGATCGTGGCCCGGCTGATCGCCGCAATGGCGGCCGAGGGTCAGCGGATCATCGACGAAGGCATTGCCAGCACCCCGCAGGATGTGGATTTGGTCGAGGTGCATGGCTATGGCTTTCCCCGTGGCAAGGGCGGGCCGATGTTCCTTGCCGCCCGCAAGACAATCACCGGAACACCGACGAGGATACCGACATGACCGCCTACCCCGATACGCAGCTTTTCATCGACGGCATCTGGCGGGATGCGACGGGCGGCAGAACCATCCCCGTCTTTGACCCGGCGACGGGCCTGCCGATCGGAAAGGTCGCCCATGCCGACCGCACGGACCTTGACGCAGCCCTTGCCGCAGCCGAACGCGGCTTTGCCCTCTGGCGCCTGACATCGGCCTATGAGCGCGCCAGACTGATGCGCAAGGCCGCCGAACTGCTGCGCGCCCGCGCCGAAGACATCGCCGTCATGATGACGCGCGAGAATGGCAAGCCGCTGGCACAGGCCCGTCTGGAAACGCTGGCCGGAGCCGATATCATCTACTGGTTCGCGGGCGAAGGCCAGCGCGCCTATGGGCAGGTGATCCCGGCTCGGGCGCCCGATGTGGTTCAGATGACGCTGAAACTGCCGGTCGGCCCGGTCGCGGCCTTTACCCCATGGAACTTCCCGATCAATCAGGTGGTCCGCAAGCTTTCTGCGGCGCTGGCAGCCGGTTGCTCGATCATTGTGAAGGCGCCCGAGGAAACGCCGGCCTCGCCGGCCGCGCTGATCCGGGCCTTTGCCGACGCGGGCGTTCCCGCAGGCGTGGTCAACCTTGTCTTTGGCGTGCCGGCTGAGATTTCGGAATATCTCATTCCGCATCCGGTCATCCGCAAGATCAGCTTTACCGGCTCGACCCCGGTCGGCAAACACCTTGCCGCCCTTGCCGGATTGCATATGAAGCGCGCCACGATGGAGTTGGGCGGCCATGCGCCGGTGATCGTCGCGGGCGATGCCGATCTTGCGCTGGCGGTGCCACAGATTGCCGCCCACAAGTTTCGCAACGCCGGGCAGGTTTGTGTCTCGCCGACGCGGTTCCTTGTGCAAGACAACCTGCACGACCGCTTTGTCCAGCAGTTCACGCAGTTTGCCCAAGCGGTGCGGGTCGGCAACGGGCTCGACCCTGAAACCGAGATGGGCCCCCTTGCCAATGACCGGCGCATCCCCGCGCTTGAGGCGCTGATTTCCGACGCGGTAGACAAGGGCGCCCGCCTGACCACCGGCGGGCGCAGGATCGGCAACGAAGGCTATTTCTTCGAACCGACCGTTCTGGCCGATGTGCCCACCTCGGCCCGGATCATGAACGAGGAACCCTTTGGCCCCGTCGCCATCATCAACCGCTTTGCCACGCTGGATGCGGCGATTGCCGAAGCCAACCGCCTGCCCTTCGCGCTCTCGGCCTATGCCTATACCACCAGCAGCGCCACAGCGACCCGGCTGGGCAATGAGGTTGAGGCGGGCATGACCACCATCAACCATCTGGGGCTGGCCCTGCCCGAAGTGCCCTTCGGCGGGATGAAGGATTCCGGCCACGGGACGGAAGGCGGCTCAGAGGCGCTCGGGGCCTATCTCGAGACCCGCTTCGTAACGCGCAAGGGATAAGACATTATAAGGCGGCGCCGCCGGGACCAGCCCTTGGAAAGGGGGCACCGCCAAACCTCAAACCTCATCGCTGCGATGGCCGAAGTCAGGACACAGCCAACAGATACGGCGATATTGCAAAAGAAAAGGCAGGACCGTAGCCCTGCCCCTCAAAGTGAGATCTGGTTGCCGACCACATCTGCGTCATCCGGGCATCAAGGGTCTGCTCCAGAAAACAAGGTGCTGCTTCAGTTGATCTGATCCCCGGAAACTGGACCGTTTGAAGCTGGAGTTTTCGGCTACGCTTTCCTGGCTGGGAGAGGAGCGGAATCGAATGAAGGCGAGCAATTTCTCGGACGCGCAGAAGGCGTTGATCATCAAGCAAGGCGAAGACGGAACGCCGGTTGCGGAGATCTGCCGCAAGGCGGGGATTAGCCAGGCGACCTACTTCAACTGGAAGAAGAAGTATGCCGGTCTGCTGCCGACCGAGATGAAGCGGCTCAAGCAACTCGAGGACGAGAATGCGCGGCTGAAGAAGATCGTGGCGGACCTGACGCTTGATCGCGAGATGTTGCAGGACGTCATTCGCAGAAAGCTTTGAAGCCTGGTCGGATGCGCGAACTCGTTCGCGGGATGTGCAGCGATTGGGCGGTGTCAATCCGGCAGGCTTGTGGGGCCATCGGGTTTGACCGTTCGACGTTCCACTATCAATCCCGCCGCACCGATCAGGCTGCCGTGGCCAAGCGGATCCGGGAGATCTGTGAAACGCGCGTGAGGTATGGTTACCGACGCGTTCACGTCCTGCTCGACCGCGAAGGCTGGGGCATCAACGTCAAGAAAGTCTATCGCATCTACAAGGAGTTGGGGATGCAGCTCAGACACAAGACACCGAAGCGGCGGGTAAAGGCAAAGCTGCGGGATGACCGTGCTGTCGCCGTCGGGCCGAACGATGTCTGGGCGATGGATTTTGTTCACGACCAACTGGCAACGGGTAAGAAGCTGCGGGTTCTGACCGTGGTCGATACCTTCTCACGATACGTTCCGGTGCTCGACGTTCGCTACAGCTACCGCGGCGAGGATGTCGTGGCGACCCTCGACCGGGTATGCCGAACGGCGGGCTATCCCAAGACGATCCGCGTCGATCAGGGCAGCGAGTTTGTCTCGCGTGACATGGACCTCTGGGCCTACCAGCGGGGCGTCGTGCTCGACTTCTCGCGCCCGGGCAAGCCAACCGACAACGCCTTCATCGAGGCCTTCAACGGCCGCTTCCGCGCCGAGTGTCTGAACCAGCACTGGTTCCTGACCCTTGCAGATGCGGCAGAAAAGTTGGAGGCTTGGCGTAGATACTACAACGAGGAACGGCCACACGGCGCGATCGGTAACAAGGTCCCGATCATGCTGACGAAATCAGGGGGCGTCGCCAGCCCGTCACCCTGAGCGAAGCCGGAGAACTCTGCCTTCGGGCGGTCCAACGTTGGGGATCAGATCATTGTCACCGAAATGCCGGACACGCATGAGGCGCTGACCGATCTGGTCAATGTGATGGGTCAGGTACGGCCGACCTTCTTCGGCGATTATTTCGACGTCCGCACCCATATCAATCCAACCAACACCGCCTACACCTCTGCGGCTTTGGAATTGCATACCGACACCCCAGCCGAGGAACATGCCCCCGGCGTCCAGTTCCTCCACATGCGCGCCAATTCGGTCGAGGGTGGGCGCAACCTGTTCGGCGATGGAGTGGCGGCTGCCAATGATTTCCGCCAGATCGACCCGGAGGGCTTTCATCTGCTGTCCGCAATCGACATCCCATTTTACTGCGAGCATGACACCTATGACATGCGCAGCTATCAGCGGGTGATCGAACTGGATCAACACGGCGAAGTCTCGGGCCTGACGATCAGCCAGCACATGCTGGACCTGATCGACCTGCCGCAAGAGATGCTGGACGACTACTACCCCGCCTTCTGCCGCTTCGGAAAGCTGCTGCAAAGCGACAAATACATTATGCGTTTCACCCTTCAGGCAGGCGAATGCATCGTCTTCGACAACCACCGCATCGTTCATGGCCGCGCTGCCTATTCGGCCACCAGCGGCAGCCGCTATCTGCGCGGCTGCTATGCTGACCGGGCCGAGATGCGTTCAACCTATCGCGCTTTGGTGAGCGAGGGCAGGTTTAAATGATGGAACATCCCGGCATGAGCAATCTGGAAGGCGTGGCGCTTTGGAACCTGCGCCTGGACCTCGCTGCCGCCTTCCGCATCTGCGCGGCGATGAATTGGCATGAATTGGTCGGAAATCACTTCAGCGCTGCGGTTTCTGCGGACGGCAAGCGTTTCCTGATGAACCCAAAATGGAAGCATTTCGGGTCAATCCGGGCCAGCGACCTGCTTTTGCTGGACGCCGACGACCCTAACGTGATGGACCGCGCCAACGCTCCTGACGCCTCGGCATGGACAGTGCATGGCACGATCCACCGCCGCTGCCCACAGGTGCGGGTGCTGATCCATGCCCATACGCCCTATGCCACGGCTCTTTCGACCCTGAAGGATCCGTCCCTGAAGCCGTTGGACAACAACACGGCGCGCTTCTACGGCGACCTTGCCATTGACGCAGGCTTCGGCGGGATCGCGGATGAGGCCGAGGAAGGTGAAAGGCTCGCCGCAGCATTGGGCAACCACTCCTGCCTGATGATGGGCAACCACGGCGTCTCGGTCAGTGCCGAAACCGTGGCAGAGGCGTTCGAGAAGCTCTATTTCTTGGAAAAGGCCGCCCAGACCATGATGCTGGCCTATGCCAGTGGCCAGCCACTGAACATCCTGTCGCCTGGCCAGCACGGAGCGCCAATGCGCGGCACGCGGGTTTTCCGCCAATGGGGCTTTGGCCGCCGGGCGGGCCAGGAAGTCACGATACTCCAGCGCATGACGCACGGCGCGCAGCGAGGCCGCCGTGCCATCCAGCACGGCCACACCCGAGCGCGCCAGGCGCACCGCATGTTTGCGGTGGCTCCAGGCGCTGTAGTTGGTCATCACGACCAAGGGCTTGTCCGTCGCCCGCGCCACGGCCTGACAGACATCGACATAGCCGGCATGCAGATCCAGTTCTTCCGACAGATCGGCCACGAACATGCCGATCGCAGTGTCGGCATCCTGCATCAGGGCGGTGAGGCAGGTTTCAAAAACCATCTCGAAATCCTTCCCCGTGCCCCAGGCATCAACGGGATTCACCGGGGTCAGCCCGGAATCGAGCGTCTTTTGCAGCACCTCGGTGGTCTCGGCGCTGATCGAGGCAAAGGGCACACCAAGATCAGAGGCGCAGTCGACGATAAGCTCGCGTTCTCCCCCGGAATCGAGGATCGCCGCCAGCCCGCCGGGGGCCGCCCGCCGCGCCGTGCCAAGCAGGATCGCCGTCGCCGCAAGCTCGTTCAGATCGCGGACAGAAATCACGCCATGGCGGCGGAACAGCGCCTCATAGACCTCGGCATTGCCCGCGATTGCCCCGGTGTGGCTGAGCGCAAAATGCGCCCCAGCCTCGGTGCGGCCAAGCTTCAGCACGATCACCGGAACCGCCCGCGCCCGAGCCTTTTCCAGTGCCGCGATAAAGGCTTGCGGATCGCGGATCGTCTCCAGCACCAGCGCAATCACCCGGGTCGAAGGCTGATCCAGCGCGTAATCCATGAAATCTGCGGCGCTGGTCACCAGTTCCTGCCCGGTCGAAACGGCGAGGTTGAACTTCAACCGCTCGTCGTTGAACAGCAGCGCCTGCAGAAGCGAGCCGGATTGCGCGATATAGGTCAACCCACCCAGCTCGATCGGGTCGGGGTGAAAGGCGGAAAAGGCGCGCAACGGATGTTCGGGGTTGAAAAACCCCATGCAGTTCGCCCCGCAGACCGGAATTCCCGCCGCCCGCGCCTTGGCCGCGATGCGATCCCGCAGCAAGCTGTCGGTTTCACCCTCCAACTCGGCACTGGCGAAGATCACCAGCGCCTTGACGCCCACCGAGATTGACTCATCCACCACCCGCTCCAGCACGCGGTTTGGCACCGACAGCACCGCCAGATCGACAGCTTCGGGCAGAGCCGACAGGCTGGGATAGCAGGCGTGACCATAGAGCTGGTCGTAAGAGGGGTTCACAGGATAGATCGCGCCGGGATAGCCCGAAGGGATCAGGTTGCGCATCATGTCGTTGCCAACGCTGTTGCGCTTGCGCGAGGCCCCGACAAGCGCCACCGAGCGCGGGGCCAAAAGCGGTTGAAGCCGGTGCGGCAACGTATCCTGCGGCTCCCGATTGATCTGCTGCATGAGCATCTGTTCCTCACAGAAAAGCGTCTCTTGCTGCAAGGGATTAGCAGCGCCATACTGCCATGCGACAGCTCCGAAAATGGAATAATAATCATACGCTGGAGTTATAATGCCTGCGATCCTTCCGCCCTTTGGCGATTTGTTGGCCTTCGACGCGGCGGCGCGTCATGGCTCCTTCACCCGTGCGGCACGCGACCTGAACGTCTCGCAGCCCGCCATCAGCCGTCGCGTCGCGGCACTTGAGGCCGATCTTGGCGTCCTCCTGTTCAGCCGAGAGAGCAAACCCCTGCGCCTGACGGTCGTAAGCGGCGGCTGGACCGCACCTTCCAGGCTTTGACCTGATCGTCGCATTGGATGTTCGTGATGATCAGGAGGGAGTTTCTCCATGGAGACTGCATTGGAGGTTCTCCCGGTTGGCGGCCGAGGCC
>Ga0209570_1000159_pt1 | contig 133670 bp, 125 predicted proteins | sample EBPBio172007_DNA_FD_185861 | JGI IMG/M metagenome (GOLD analysis project Ga0209570, IMG submission 185861) | Wastewater treatment Type I Accumulibacter community from EBPR Bioreactor in Madison, WI, USA - Reactor 1_9/17/2007_ DNA (SPAdes)... | ecosystem: Engineered > Bioreactor > EBPR >... | reverse complement strand
GCGCCAGACGTACGCTCGTCAGGCCCGAGCGCCAAAGCTTCGTCAACGCCGCACGCTCTTCATCCGTCAATTCGATCTTTGGCGCAACTCGCATGGATTGGCTCCCTTTCAAGCTCCAGTTGAGCATGGGATACCAGCCGACTTTTTAAGTTCAATCAAGAATCGAACACTACACTAGCCATAGCCGGCAGGGAGGCTGGCGTGCGTTCAGGCCCCCGGCCGCACCGCCAGCCAGTCCCCTATCGCCCCTTCGTAGGCCGCTGCCAAGGCCAGCAGCGCCGCATCACCGTGCGGCCGGCCGATCAGCTGCAGCCCCATGGGCAGGCCCTGGGCATTGAAGCCGGTGGGCACGCTGATGCAGGGCAGGCCGGCAAAGGTGGCGTAGATGACCACCTCCATCCAGCGGTGGTAGCTGTCCATGGCCAAGCCGGCGACCTGCTGCGGCCAGCGCTCGGCAGCGTCGAAGGGCCACACCTGGGCGCTGGGCAGGGCCAGCACGTCATGGCGCTCGAACAGGCGCAGCAGCTGCTGGTAGAAGCTGGTGCGCGCTACGCTGGCGCCCATGAAATCGGCGCCGCTGACCTGCGCCGCCTGGTCATGCTCCCACAGCGCCTCGGGCTTGATATGGGCGCGGTTGCCCTCCTTCAGCAGGAAGGGGGCAATGCGCGACGCCACCAGCACGCGCCGCCACACCAGCCAGGCCTGCCACACGCGCTCGGGCGGCATGCCCAGGGCGCAGGGCTGCACGCTGCAGCCCAGGCTTTCCAGGCGCCGCAGCCCCTGGGCGCATATGTCCAGAATGCCGGGCTCCATGGGCAGGTAGCCGTCCAGATCGGCCAGCCAGGCGATGCGCGTGGATTTGGCATCAAACAGGCCGCCAGCCATTTCAGGATAAGCGCCTTCAGCTATTGATAGTGGAGCATTTGGCGACCAGCCCGCCTGTGTCGCCAGCAGGCGCTGCAGGTCACGCACGCTACGCCCCATGGGGCCTTCGGTGCCCAGCTGGCTGATCCACACGTCCTGCGCCGGCCACATGGGCACGCGGCCCTGGCTGGGCCTGAAGCCAAAGATGTTCGCCCAGGCCGCCGGGTTGCGCAGGCTGCCCATGAAGTCCGAACCGTCGGCCACCGGCAGCAGCCGCAGCGCCAGCGCCACGGCCGCGCCACCGCTGGAGCCGCCGGCCGACCTGGCGGGGTCATAGGCGTTCAGCGTGGTGCCGAACACCGGGTTGAAGGTGTGCGAACCCAGGCCGAACTCCGGCGTGTTGCTCTTGCCGATGACGATGCAGCCGGCCGCCTTCATGCGCGCGACCATCAGCCCGTCCTCGTTGGCGACGAAGCCCCGCATCAGCGGCGAACCCAGCGTGGTGGGCAGGCCGGCAGCGTTGGACAGGTCCTTGATCGCCTGCGGCATGCCGTGCATCCAGCCGCGCGACTGGCCGCGCTCCAGCTCAGCGTCGCAGGCATCGGCATCGGCCAGTAGGTCGTCCTCGGGCCGCAGCGAAACCAGCGCGTTGTAGCGCGGGTTCAGGCGCTGGATGCGCGCCAGGTAGGCCTGCATGACGGCGCGGCAGGAGACGCTGCGGGCATGAATGGCTTGCGACAGCGCGCTGGCGTCGAGCGCGGTGATGTCGTCGATGGAGATGGGCGCGGGCGTGGCCATATTTGCCTATGCCTTGAAGTTGCCGCCCAGCAGCTCGGGCAGGCGATCTGCGGGCAAGCGAAAGCCGCAGGCCTGGGCGTGGCCGCCGCCGCCCATGCTGACAGCCAGCGGCGAGCAGTCGTAGCCGCGCTGCGAGCGCAGTCCCACCTTGACCTGGCCGTCCTTGGCCACGGCCCACATCAGCGCGAAGGTGCCGCATTGCTTGGACAGCAGCTCGCCCACCATGCTGTGGAAGGCCCCGGGCGCGTTCACCATCAGCCCGGCCTGGCCGTTGAACAGCAGAGGCTGGGCGCCGCCGGCCACGTCCTGCGCCAGGTGGCGGAATTTTTCGTCCATGGCCTGGCCGCGCGCGACGAAGGCCGCCGTCTCGGCCGGCGCAAAGTCGGCAATCTGCTGCCAGCGTGCAAAGTCGAAGGGCTCCATGTCCAGCGCCGCCACATAGCCCGCCGTCTCGGGGTACTGCCAGGCCCACAGGTCGCGGTCTTCCACATGGCGCACCAGGTCGGGCAGGGGCGCTTCGGGGTGAAAGAGCTCCCAGGCCAGGCGTGCGCCCGACTTGGTCATGTCGAAATGCAGCGCGCCACAGCGGCAGGCAAAGCCGGCCAGCTGCTCGGCCGCGCTCTTGTGGTGGTCCAGCAGCACCAGCTTGGCGGCGCGTGCGTCGATCTCGGCCAGCAGCTCGGGCCCGAAGGAAAAATCCAGCACATAGACGGCCCGGCCGGCCAGCGGCGGCAGCTCTTCAACATTGCGGATCTGCCCGTGCGACAGGCCCAGGCATTGCACCTGCCCGCCATAGAAGCGCCAGGCGGCCAGCGCGGCGGCAAAACCGTCGGCGCAGCGGTCGTGGTACAGCACCAGGGGCTGGGGATCGTTGAGCGAGGGGGCCGCCAGCAGGGGCAGCGGCAGCAGCGTGGAGCGTGTGGACATCATGGCGGCGCATTGTGCGCCAGCCGATACCATGCCCGGCCTGCCCACTTCGTCTCACCATTCATGGAAACCCAGCCAGGCGCCAGCGCCCACCCACCTCTGTCCATCCTGTGGCAGGACGAGCACCTGGTGGCGCTGTACAAGCCCGCCGGCTGGCTGGTGCACCGCACGGGGCTGGACGCCGGCGAGACGCGCTTCGTGGTGCAGACCCTGCGCGACCAGATCGGCCAGCATGTCTACCCCGTGCACCGCCTGGACAAGGGCACCTGCGGCGTGCTCGTCATGGGCCTGCACCCGGCCGCCACGCGCGCCCTGGCCGGGGCCTTTGCCGCGCATGCCGTGCGCAAGCAATACCTGGCCCTGGTGCGCGGCTGGGCGCCCGAGAGCGCAGAGGTCAACCACCCACTGCGCCCCGACGACGCCCCACCCGATGCGACGGCCCAGGACGCCCACACGACCATCACCCGCCTGGCCCGGCTGGACCTGCCCGAGCCCAGCGACGCGCGCCATGCCGGCACCCGCGCCAGCCTGGTGCTGGCCCAGCCGACCACCGGCCGGCGCCACCAGATCCGCCGCCACCTGAAGCACCTGGCCCACCCCATCATCGGCGACGCCACCCACGGCAAGGGCCCGCTGAACCGCTGGTGGGCCGAGCGCCTGGGCCTGCAGCGCCTGTGGCTGCACGCCTGGCGCCTGCAACTGCCGCACCCGGTGGACGGGCGATGGATCACCCTGGACAGCGGCCTGCGCTGGCCCCAGGCGACACCGGGCGACGGCGCCGCGCCCTGGCGGGACTGGCAACGCGTGTTGGCCCTGCCCTGGCAGAACGACTGAAAGAACGCCTGAGCCGCGCGCCGCCGCGCTACCATGGGCCCCGCCACTGCCCCCAGCCCGCCATGCCCGACCTCACCGCCAGCACCGCGCACACCGAGTCCGACATGAACCAGGCCGACCTGCCGCTGGACGGCACGCTCTGCCCCGGCGAGGCCATGCACGGCCAGCACCTGCACCAGCTGCTGCGCGCCGCGCTGCCCGACAGCAGCCACCACAAGGCCGCGGGCTGGTTCGGGCAGACCGACTTTCTGTTCACGCGCCGCCATGTGGACGAGGACCAAGACGCCTACCACGACGGCCTGTTCATCACCCTCTGGAAGCGCTGGGACTTCTGGCTGGCCCTGCCCGACGACAGTACGGGCCCAGGCGGGCGCCTGGCCCAGGCCTGGGCCAGGCTGCGCCAGGACCATCAGCCCGCGCTTGCAGACGGCCTGCTGCGCCAGTACCGCGCCTATGACGATGCCGGCCGCCCCGGCCCATGGCAGCCGCTGGATGCAGACCATGCCAGCCCCGAGGCGCTGCAGGCCTGCGCCCAGGCCTGGCGCGGCGTGATCGACTACTGGCGCCTGGCCGAGGGCCAGCGCCGCGCCGGCCGGCCGCTGCGCGAGCGGCTGCACGCCGCCCTGACCACCGCGCGCGTGCAGGCGTTGACGCTGCTGCCGGTGTTCACCGGCCGCTACAACGACTGGTGGAACCCCGAGCGCAACGGCTGGTGGCAGGGCGATGTGTGGATAGGCGCACGCCAGCCCGGCCACCAGGGCAGCCGGCACTGGGGCCGGGCCCTGAAACTGAGCTGGCGCAACGGCAGCGAGCAGCCCGGCGACGAGGAGGACGACGCCCACGCCTGCTACCAGATCGACCTGGTCGAGGACGACACCCCGGCCCAGGGCACGGCCCAGCCGCCCGGCCTGCGTCTGAGCTATGGCCAGCGCCAGAGCGACGCCCGCCGCCCCCTGACCAACGACGCCGTGCAGCATATGGCGCGGCTGCTGCAACTGTTTACCGATCTGGAGCAGCAGCTGTACGCGGCCAATGCGCGCGAACAGCGGGCGCTGCGCTGCGCCCCCCTGGCCCCGGCCGGCGCCGCGCCAGCCCTGCCGCGCAGACCCCCGTTTGATCCGGACGAAACCGACGCCGATGTCCTCGGCCCGGCCATCATGGCCCTGTCGCATGACTGGCAGAGCAGCGGCCGCAGCCACGCCACCCTGGTGCGCGAGCGCTGGACGGCACAGGCCGAGGGCCTGCGGACCCCCGACGCGCAGCATGCCGGCGCCCCCGCGCCGCCGGCGCTGGTCGATCCGCGCATGGGCCAGGCCACGGATGTGCTACAGCTGGCACACGCCGTGCATGCGCTGGCGGACCCGGACTTGTCGGCACGCTTTCACCGCCGCTTTGCCTTTGCGCCCGGCGCCTTCGAGCACCATGCCGCGCGCAGCGGCCGGGCCGTGGGGCCATTGCTGTGGCAAGCCGATGGCAGTCTGCTGGCCCATGTCGATGGCGCCAGCGGCACGGCCGATCAGACCGGCGCCTGGTGGCAGCTCAGTGCCGATCGCCGGAGCATGACCGCCCTGCCCCCGGCGCAGGCGCCCGCCACCGTGACAAGCGCCGACGCCAGCAGCACGGCCCACGGCGTGACGGTGCGCGGCGACGGGGCCGGCGACCTGCACGGCCTGGCCGAGGACGGCCGCGCCCTGTGGCGCCACCATGTCGGCGGCGCGATCCGCAGCATCGCCCCGGCACCCGACGGCCACACCCTGGCCGTGGGCACGGCCGGCGGCTACCTGGTGCTGCTGCACAAGGGCAGCGGCACCGATCCCTATCTGGTCAGCAACTCGCGCTACGCGGAGGCCAGGCGCTTCATCTTCTGGGGTGATGCGCCGGCGCCGCTGGCCTGGTAGCGGCAAGGTTTACACTTCTTTTTTGATAGCTATCAGCGCTTGTCCCAAGGGCGATACCAGCCTTTTTTACCAAATCTTCGGCATGACTCAAACTCCTTCCCCCTCTGGGCCTGGGTGTCTACACATCTTTTGTATAGCGTGCCACGCAACATGTGTGCGGCCCTGGGGCTGTTTCTCCCTCTCCCGCTGGCGGGAGAGGGGGGGTGAGGGGGCCAATGCCCGCGCTGCGCCCCATCACCCCCTCACCCCCACCCTCTCCCCCAAGGGGGCGAGGGAGTTGAAGCCCCGTCAAACAAGCGTTCTGCGCTACGAAAAAGGTGTGTAGACACCCATGCCCTCTGGGGGAAGGTTGGGATAGGGGCCAGGAGCGCAGGCATCAGGACGCGAGCGTCGCTGGCCCCACCCCGCCCTCCCCCAGAGTGGGAGAGAGTCAAGACAGCGGTCAGAGGCATATGCCTAATCAAGCTGTTGCAACACAAAAACGGCCAGCTCCGGGATCACCGAGCTGCGCTGCAAACCGGTTCCGGCCTGCAACTATTCACGGCGCTGCGCATTGCGCGCCCGGCGCTCGTCGCGCTTGCGCTGCTCGGCCTTGCGCTCGGCGCGCGCCTTGTCCTGCAGCTGGCCGGCGGCCAGCCAGGCCTCGAACTCGGGCACCGTCTCCAGCGTCAGGCGGCCCAGCGCTGCGCCGCGCAGGTCGGTGAGCACGATCTCGGCGGCCTTTTGCATGTTCAGGCGGCCGCCGCTCATCACGGCGCCGCGCTTTTTCGCGATCAGCTCCAACAGCTCTTCGTCGTGGCGGGCAGCGATCGCCTCTGCATCCAGGCCCAGCTTGTAGCGCGCATCGATCAGCGGCGCGTAGTGCTGCTTGAGGTAGGCCAGCAGCTCCAGCACCACCTCTTCCTCGTCATAGGCGTTGCGCCCCATGGCGCCGCTGGCGGCCAGGCGCAAGCCGCTCTCTGGCACGATGATGCGCGGCCAGAGCATGCCGGGCGTGTCCCACAGGTAGAAGTCATCGTCGAGCACGATGCGCTGCTCCTGCTTGGTGATACCGGCCTCGTCGCCGGTCTTGGCCTGGGTCTTGCGGCTCAGGGTGTTGATCAGCGTGGACTTGCCGACATTGGGAATGCCGCATATCAGCACCCGCATGGGCTTTGAGAGGCCGCGCCGGTTGGGCGCGAGCTGGCGGCAGGCATCAATCAGCCGGCGCGCGGGCGCCGCGTCGGACGCATCCAGCGCGATGGCGCTGGTGTCGGGCCGCGCGTTGTACCAGGCCAGCCAGGCGCCGGTACGCCCGGGGTCGGCCAGGTCCTGCTTGTTCAGCACCTTGAGCGTGGGCTTGTGCCCGGTCAGCTCGGCCAGCAGCGGGTTGCTGCTGGAGCCGGGCAGGCGCGCGTCCAGCAGCTCGATCACCACGTCGATGTCCTTGATGCGCTCGCCTATCGCCTTGCGCGTCAGGTGCATGTGACCGGGGAACCACTGGATGGACATAAGGCTGTACTTTCACTAATCGGGGCTGGGAAAGGTGGCAAGGATAATCGCCCCATGCCCTCCTCCGACCCGCGCAAACAAGATTCCGAGCTCTTGCTCAAGGGCGTGATCTGCACGCTGATCGGCGCCATCATCCTGCTGGCCCCGCATGTGGCGCGCTCGCCGGATGTGCGCGAGCTCATGGCCCAGGTGTATCTGGCCGGCTGGTTCGCCCTGGTGCTGGGCGGCGCCTTTGTGCTGCGCTGGGGCCTGCTGCGCTGGCGCAGGCGCGGCGGCTGATCAATCGGCCCGCAGCGGCACGACCACCGCCATGGCCTCGCTGCGCAGCTGCCGGGCCAGCTCCTCGGCCAGGCACAGGCGGCGCAGCAGCCAGGGGGCCAGGTCGGTCTCGACCAGTGGCGGCAGCGCCTGCGGCTCGTACACCCCGGCCTGATCGGACGCGGGCGCGGTGGCCACTGCGGCGCCGGTCAACACCGCCTCCAGCCGCGCCGTAGCGGCCTGCAGGGGCTCTTGCACATCCTCGGCACGCAGATGGCCGCGGCGCAGCAGCAGCATGGACTTGACGGCGGTGAGCTGCGCCAGCAACTGGTAGCAGTGCGCCTGCATGCGCTCCAGCGGCGCCAGCGGCGGGCGCACGGCGCGCGGCTCCTTCCAGGCGCGCGCCGTGGCCTGCACCAGCACGCCCAGGCTGTCGTAGGCCTCGCGCCGCGCCAGGCGCCAGGCCAGCTCGGGGTGGTTGTCCACGGCCTGCAGCTGGCCCAGGGCCAGGGCCTCGCGCGCATGGCGCGTCTGCGCCGCCAGCGCGCGTGCCACCAGGGCCGGTATCTGCTGGCGCTCCCAGGAGGGCAGCACATAGGCAAAGGCCCAGGCGATGCCGGCGCCTATCAGGGTGTCGGCCATGCGCTCAAGCAGCACGAAGCCGGCGCTGCCGCCCGCGCCCAGCAGATGCGCCTGCACCAGTCCGAGCACGGTGGCCGCCACGGCCGTGAACAGGTAGCGGCGCAGCGTGAAGGCATGGGCCACGGCCTGGGCCAGGGTCACACAGGCCAGCAGCGCCCAGTGCGGCAGGTTGGCCAGCAACACGATCGAGGCCAGCATGCAGCCCAGCAGCGTGCCGGCCACGCGCTCGTTGCGCCGCTCCAGCGTCTGCGCCAGGCTGCCGCGCAGCACGACGACGATGGTCAGCACGATCCAGTAGGCATGCTCGCGCCAGGGCAGCAGCTGCGACAGCGCATAGCCCACGCCGATCGCCAGCGCCGCGCGCATGGCGTGGCGCAGCGGCGCCGCGCTCCAGCGCCACAGGCCCAGCAATGGCCGCCAGCCCCAGCCCGTGGGGCTGACGAACATCTGCCAGCTCACGCGCACCAGGGCCAGGTCGGGCGCGGCCTCGCCGCGCGCCAGGGCGACCAGGCGCGCCACCTCGTCATGGATATGGCCTATGCGGTGCGACAGCGCCTGCGCCAGCCGCGCGGGGGTAAAGCCGGTCTCGTCCTGCGGCACCGCCAGCTGCAGTTGCGCGCGCAGATCCTCAAAAGCCGCCGGCACCTGCCCGCGCAGCAGGGCATCGGCCAGCTGCTCCATCTGCGCGGCCAGCGCCAGCAGCACGCCATGCTGGCGTGTCAGCGCCCCGGCCTGCTCGGGCTGCCGGCGCAGTTCCTCCAGATCCAGCGCGCTGGCCAGCAGATGGTCGCGCATCTCCAGCGCGCACAGCAGCATGCCGGCCAGCCGCTGCTGGCGCGCGCTTCCGGGCGACTCCAGCACGATGTCGCGCGCCGACTGCAGCTGATCGGCCAGCGTCGCCTGGCGCAGCAAGAGCTGGCCCATGAGCGGGTTGGCGCGCTCGCCCAGGGCCAGCACGGGCGTGAACTGCAGCGCCTGCAGCCGCATCAGAGCGGCCTGCGAGAGCAGCACATCGGCCAGCACCTGCGCGCGGTAGCGGCCATTGAGCAGCCGGTTGACCAGCACCGACCAGGGAACGAACAGCAGCGAGCCCAGGCCAAAGTAAAAGCTGGTGGTAAGGGCCGCGCGCCAGCCCTCGGCCCCGGTGTGCACCGGCACGGCCATGGAGAACACCAGCGCCAGCACGGCGGCGATGGCCACGGGCGCGCCGCGCTTGCCCCAGGCCATGGCCAGGAAGGCAAAAAAACTCGCCGGCACGATGAGCAGACCCAGCAACCAGGGCTGCTCGTGCAGCAGCTGCACGACAAAGAACAGCGGCAGCGCCAGCAGCGGCGCGGGCAGCATGTGCAGAAACTTGCCGCGCCGCGGCGCTGGAATGTCGGGCGGAATGGCGACGATGGCCCCCACCGCCGCCGCCGACGCCGCCGCGCTGCCCAGCAGCACATGCACCAGCGAGGAAATGAGCAGCAGCCCGAGCGCACCGGCCACGCCATTGGCGACGTAATGCGACAGCAGCACCCGCAGGGCGCCGCGCAGCCGGATCTCAAGGGGCATGGTCATGGCGCCCCATCCTACGACCGAATGGGCTCAGCCAGGTTCAGCCGAGCTGGCGCGGATCCATGTACTGCTGGCGCCAGTCCTCGAACGGCAGGGTGTCCGCATCCTCGATGGCCTTTTGCGCCGCCAGGGACTGCGCGGCCAGGGCTTCGTAGTGCTGCTGCTGCGCCGCGTCCCAGGGCATGGCCAGCAGCCGCTCGCGCGCCTGCTGCGATTGCGCAAAGGAAAACGCCTCGTAGCTGCAGCCATGCTGGCCCCGCATGGCGGCCAGCACCCGTGCCGACGGGGTCAGGCTGCTGTCGGCCAGCCGGGCCTGGGCCTGCTGCAGCGCGGCGGCGTAGTCGCCGCCGCCCTGGGCGGCATCCAGCGCCGTGGCGATGGGGGTGCATTCGCCCAGCAGCTGCGCGGCCCAGTCGGCCAGCGGCACCGCCTGGCCCGCACGCAGCAGCTGCAGGCCCGGTTCGCGCCCGCGCTCCGCCGTCTGGTGCTGGTTGTGCTTGATCTCGACAATCTCCTGCGGCGTGTCCGGCGGACTGTCGGACAGCAGGCAGTGCAGCAAGAATATGTCCAGCAGGCGCATGGTGGGGGCGGTGATGCCCACGTTCTCGAACGGATCCAGGTCCATCAGCCGCACCTCGACATATTCCACGCCGCGCTCGCGCAGCGCATGCAGCGGGCGCTCGCCGCGCTGCACGGTGCGCTTGGGGCGGATGGTGCCGTAGAACTCGTTCTCGATCTGCAGCAGGCTGGTGCCGAGCTGGTTGTAGTCGCCACCGATGTTGCGTATGCCGATCGCCTCATAGGCCGGGTACGGCCGCGTGAGCGCCTCGTACAGCGAGTCGGCATAGCCCGACAGGCCGTTGTAGCTCACCGCCAGGCTGGCCTGGGCGTCGCTCTGGTAGCCCAGGCGGCCCATGCGCAGCGAGGTGGCATGCGGCAGGTGCAGGGCCTGGCTGCCGTCGCCCATGGGCTGCAGGCTGTGCGCGCGCCCCTCGACAAAGCAGGGGCACAGCGCGGGCGAGGCGCCAAACAGGTAGAGCAGCACGAAGGCGTGGCGGCGGAAGTTGCGGATCAGCGCAAAGTATTCCTCGCTCGTCACGCCCGGCAGCGACCAGTTGTAGTGGATGCCCGAAATCGTCTGCATGCGCCGCCCGTAGCGGTGCGCCAGGCCCATGCGGTAGATGCTCTTGGCGCGGCCGATATGCGAGTTGCCATAGCGGCCTATGGGGATGGTCTCGTCCGTGGGCAGGCCGCAGGGCATGCTGGAGACCCAGAGCATCTCGCCACCCGCGCCGGCCAGCGTGCGCAGCACATATTGGTGGATGTGGATCAGCTCGTCCAGGCAGCCAGAGACGCTTTGGTGCGCGCCAGTGATGAGCTCGATCTGCGACTCGCTGTAGTCGGTGGTGATGCTGGCGTGCGTCAGGGCCGAGCCCAGCGCCTGCGGGTGCGGCGTGAGTGCCAGACCGCCCTCCGGCAGCACGCGCAGCCCCTCTTTTTCTATGCCGCGGCGCATGCCTGCCAGGCGCTCGGCCGGCAGGGCTGCGATTCGCTGTTGCCAATTGTTCATTGTGTGCTGTTGCTTTTTTCTGCGAGGGGCCGGAACTTAGCACGCCGGGCCCGCGCCTGCCTGACAGGACCGCCAAGCGCCACGGCCCAGCAAGGGCACTAGTACAGCGACACGGAGGTATCGGAACAAGATGCAAGTGATGGATTCGCGCCCAGGGCAAGGCGCAAACCGCAGCGATAGCCGTAGCTATCGCGAGGATTTGCAACGCCGCCATGGGGGCGAAGGCGCGCTTTCATGTTTCGATACTTCCGTGTTGCTGTACAAGGCCTACGCGCTTACCCCGGCCTCTGCCGCCGCCATGGCCAGGCGGATCTCGTTCTGGCCCTGGGCGGCGCCGCTGGCGGGCACCTGCTCACCGTGGCGCTCGCAGACCTCGGCCAGGCGGGCGGCCAGTTGTTCGGGTACGTCGTCGCCCACGCCCAGGTACAGGCCCTGGGTCAGGGTGATATGCGCGGCCTCGAAGGTGCCCGCGCCGGCGCACAGGATGGTGCGCGTGGGCGCGCTCTCGTGCGCCAGCACCAGCATGGCCGGCACCACGGCCTCGGGCCGGATGGCGGCCATGACCTCGTCGGGCAGCAGGCCCGCGGTCATGCGCGTGGCGGCCGTGGGCGCCAGCGCGTTCACATGGATGCCGTACTTGGCGCCCTCGATGGCCAGGGTCTGCATCAGCCCCGCCTGGGCCAGCTTGGCCGCGCCGTAGTTGGCCTGGCCAAAGTTGCCGTACAGGCCGGTGGAGGAGGTGGTCATGACGATGCGCCCATAGTTCTGCGCCTGCATCAGCGGCCACACGGCCTTGCAGCAATGCGCCGCGCCCATCAGGTGCACCTGCACCACCAGGGCGAAGTCGGCCATGTCCATCTTGGCAAAGCTCTTGTCACGCAGGATGCCGGCGTTGTTGACCAGGATGTCCACGCGCCCCCAGGCGTCCTGCGCCTGCTGCACCATGGCCTGCACGGCGGCAAAGTCGGTCACCGAGGCGCCATTGGCCAGCGCCTGGCCGCCGGCGGCGCGGATCTCGTCGGCCACGGCCTGCGCCGCGCCCACGCTGCCACCGCTGCCGTCCACCGCGCCACCCAGGTCGTTGACCAGCACCCTGGCGCCGCGCGCCGCCAGCGCCAGCGCATGCTGGCGCCCCAGGCCACCACCGGCGCCCGTCACGATGGCCACGCGGCCTTGGAAGTCGAGGGTCATAGCAATCATCTCCAGAGAAAGGAAAAGTATAAAAACCAGAGCACCCTACGCTTGCTACACAAGCGCTGGAGGCCTTTTTTACTCACATTCCCGCGGATCTGCACGATCCGCGCCGCATGGCCCGGCCGGGTCATGACCTGCAGATAATGACATGCCGGCCGCACAGCCCCCTTGCCATTCACCCCCACCGCTATGACCGATACCGACACCGGCACCACGCTGCTCGACCTGAACCTGGACCGCACCCTGGATCTGTGGCTGCGCCGCTTCTCACAGCCGCAATGGCGCGGCCGGCATGTCGAGGGCTGGCTGTTCGAGGGCCAGGCCGAGCGCCGCGCGGCCGAGCAGCGGCTGGCGGCCGTGGGCGTGCAGGCGCGCTTTCACAGCGCCTACAAGCCGCTGGTGCAGCATTTCATCGACAACGTCGGCCGCGCGCAGCTGGTGGCGGCCCATGTGCGCTACCCGGTGCCGCAGATCGGCCCAGCGCAGCGCTTCCGGCTGGAGGCCTACCCGCTCGCCGCCCTGCTGCCCGAAGGCGGGCTGACGCTGGAGCCACGCGCCGACGCCCTGCCGCACTACGACGTCGAGCTTGAGCTGCAGGGCGGCAAGCGCCTGACGCAACGCGTGCACGCACCCAACCGCCGCCACGCCGACGCCAGCGGCGCCCCGGCGCTGTCGCCCACGGGCTGGCTGCGCGTGGGCACCATGGCCGGCGCGGCCAACCTGCTGGACTGCGCCGTCAGCACCGACTACGAGCAGGCCTTTGCCCAGGCGCTACACGCCGTGCGCGCCCATCCCTGGCCGGATGCGGAGCCGTATTTCGAGCGCCTGCAGCTGCGCATCGACCTGCCCGGCTACGAGCAGCCCATTGCCTGGGCGGGCGAGAGCATCAGCACGGCCGAGGCGCTGCACGAGGACTTGTACTTCTCGCTGCTCGAATTCTTCCAGCAGCACAGCGGCCGCCCGCTGGGCGACCGGCGGCTGCAGCCCGGCCAGATCGTGCCCGACATACGCCTGGGCGCCACCACGCCGCGCGTGCGGGTCAGCCTGCAGCCCTTTGATGCGCAGGCGCAGGACGCGCTGGCCGCCGCACAACTGCCGCAGGCGGCAGCAGCGGCGCTGGAGAGTCTGGGCAGCGCCCCGGCGCCGGCCTATATCGCCCAGATCCTGCAGGGCTGGCCCGGCCAGCGCTTTGAGGCGCCTACGCGCCAGGGACGCAGCGTGTGGGGCTATTACCAGGCCGGCACGCAACGGCCGGTGTTCATCAGCGGTGGCCAGCATGCCAACGAGACCTCGGGCGTGGTGGGCGCGCTGCGCGCCGCCGACACGCTGCGCCATGACGGCAGGGCCCATTTCGCGCTCATCGCGCTGGAGAACCCCGACGGCTACGCCCTGCACCGCGAGCTGTGCTGCCAGCACAGCGGCCATATGCACCATGCGGCGCGCTATACCGCCCTGGGCGACGATGTCGAATACCGCGAGGGCGCGCCACTGTATGAGCGCGCGGCACGCCAGCAGGCGCTGGCCCTGTCGGGCGCGCAGCTGCATGTGAACCTGCACGGCTACCCGGCGCACGAATGGACACGCCCGCTGTCGGGCTATGTGCCGCGCGGCTTCGAGCAGTGGATGTGTCCCAAGGGCTTCTTCCTGATCCTGCGCTACCACGCCGGCTGGCAGCAGCCGGCGCGCACGCTGCTCGAGGCCGTGTGCGCGCGCCTCAAGGCAGTGCCGGGCCTGGCCGAATTCAATGCGCGCCAGCGCGCGCTGTACGAGCAGCATGCCGGCCCGATGCCGTTCGAGCTCATCGACGGCATCGCCTGCACGCAGGCACAGACCACGCACGACGCACCGGTGACGCTGGTGACCGAATTCCCCGACGAGACCGTGCATGGCGACGCCTTCCGCTTTGCACACCTGGTGCAGATGCACACCGTGCTCGCGGCGGTGCAGGCCTGGCAGCAGATCGAGCTGTGACGCGCGCCGGCCTGCCTACAATGCCGCGATGCTGCACGCTCTTGCCATCTGCCTCGGCGCCTGCGCCGGCGCCCTGGCGCGCTGGCGGCTGTCGCTATGGCTCAACACCCAGGGTGCGCTGCTGCCCTGGGGCACGTTGGCGGCGAACCTGATTGGCGGCTATCTCATCGGCCTGTGTCTGGCGCTGTTCCAGGCCCTGCCGCAGCTCGACCCTGCCTGGCGCCTGCTGCTCGTGACCGGCTTTCTCGGCGCCCTGACCACCTTTTCCACCTTCTCGGCCGAGGTGCTGGGCCTGCTGCAGCAGCAGCGCCTGGCGCTGGCCCTGGGCCTGGCTACCCTGCATGTGGCGGGCTCGCTGTGCATGACCTGGGCCGGACTGCAAAGCGCGGCGCTGCTGCGCCTTGAAAGCCGGTTTTAAACTATCATTTACATAGCTGTTAGCGCTTGCCATATAAGCGTTTCAAGCCAATTAATCCAACAATCAAACCGCCCACTGACGCTACTCCACCGCTCAAGCCGACGGCCCTTTTTCCGATACCAAGAATCATGCAAGCCAACACCGACCTTCAAGACAGCCGCCTGGCCAACGCCTGGGCCGAGCTGCACAACTACGCCGTGGCCGGCAATCCGCTGCACGCCGACTCCTATCGCCTGGCCTTTGCCGACCCCGAATTCATGCTGCGCCGCGAGACACGCGGCATCCGCTTTCAGCTGGAGCTGCTGAAACCCGAGCTGGAGCAGGCCGACCAGGGCATAGAACACACGGTGGTGGTGTATGGCAGCGCGCGCTTTGTTGCGCCCGAGGACGCGGCCGAGCAGCTGGCCGAGGCCCAGGCCAGCGGCGATGCCGAGCGCATCGCGCGCGCCGAGCGCGGCGTGAAGAACGCCTACTACTACGACCAGGCGCGCCGCTTTGCGCGCCATGTGGCCGAATACAGCCAGACGCGTCCGCCGGCCGAGCGCCTGTACATCTGCACCGGCGGCGGCCCCGGCATCATGGAGGCGGCCAACCGCGGCGCGCACGAGGCCGGCGCGCCCAACATCGGCCTGAACATCACGCTGCCGCACGAGCAAAGCGGCAACAAATACATCACGCCCTCGCTGTCGTTCAAGTTCCACTACTTCGCGCTGCGCAAGATGCATTTCATGATGCGCGCCAAGGCCCTGGTGCTGTTCCCCGGCGGCTTTGGCACGCTGGACGAGCTGTTCGAGGTGCTGACCCTGGTGCAGACCGGCAAGGCCAAGGCCGCGCCCATCGTGCTGTTCGGCTCCGAGTTCTGGAAGCGCCTGATCAACTTCGACGCCCTGGTGGAGCAAGGCACGATCTCGCAGGGCGACCTGAAGCTGTTCCACTACTGCGACGACCCGGCCGAGGCCTGGGCCATCGTGCGCGCGTTCTACGAGCTGTGAGCCCACCTGGCCGCTGCCCGGTGGCCGTGTTCCTAATCGCCTTCGTCCCCTATCAATAAGTCCTCAGCACTCGCGCCGGCATCGTCCAGCGCCTGCTGCCCGGGCGCCGGCAGTTCCTGCACGTCGCGCAGGCGCCGCTGTATGGCGCGCGTGCGCACATCGACCTGCTCGAACTTCCTGGCCGCCGCGTCGATGGACTTGCGCGTCTGATCCACGATGACGCCAAACTTGGCGAATTCGCTCTTCACCTGCCCCAGCACGCCCCAGACCTCGGACGAGCGCTTCTCGATCGCCAGGGTCTTGAAGCCCATCTGCAGGCTGCTGAGCATGGCCGCCAGGTTGGCCGGGCCGGTGATCATCACGCGGCAGTCGTTCTGCACCGCCTCCACCAGGCCGGGGCGGCGCATGACCTCGGCAAACAGGCCCTCGGTGGGCAGGTAGAGCACGGCGAAGTCGGTGGTGTAGGGCGGCGCCACGTATTTGCTGAAGATTTTCTTGGCCTCCAGTTTGATGGAGGCCTCGAAGGCATTGCCGGCGGCGGCGATCGCCCCCTTGTCGGCCTGGTCTTGCGCGTCCACCAGGCGCTGGTAATGCTCCACGGGGTACTTGGAGTCGATCGGCAGCCACACCGGCTGCTCCTCGCTGCGGCCCGGCAGGCGGATGGCAAATTCCACCAGCTCGTCGCTGCCGGGCTGGGTCTTGACGTTTTTCTCGTACTGCCCGGGCGTGAGCACGTTGTCGATGATGGCGCCCAGCTGCAGCTCGCCCCAGGTGCCGCGCGTCTTCACGTTGGTCATCACGCGCTTCAGGTCGCCCACGCCGGCGGCCAGGGTCTGCATCTCGCCCAGGCCCTTGTGCACCAGCTCCAGGCGCTCGCTGACCAGCTTGAAGGAGTCGCCCAGGCGCTGCTCCAGCGTGGCGTGCAACTTCTCGTCCACGGTGCGGCGCATTTCCTCCAGCTTGGCGGCGTTGTCCTGCTGGATGGCGGCCAGGCGTTCGTTGAGCGCAGCGCGCAGCGCCTCGGCGCCCTGCTGGCTGCTGGCCGCCAGGCCCGTGAGCTGCTGGCCCACCGCCTCCTGCAGGCCGGCGAACTGATGGCGCAGCTGCTGCGTATGCGCCTCCAGCTGCGCCTGCACATCGCCCTTCAGGGCCTGGGCGGTCTGCGTGAGTTCGGTACGGAACACCGCCAGCGCCTGCAGCTGCTCGCCGCGCGCCTGGGCCTCGTCGCTGCGCCCCTGCACCAGTTGGTGCTCCAGCCGCTGCTGCAGCGCGCCAAAGGCTGCCTGCAGCTCGGCGCGGCTGGTGCGCGACTCCTGCGCCGCCAGCTGCAGGCGCTCGTCCAGCAGCACCTGCGTGCTGTGCGTGAAGCCGCGCAGCTGCTGGCCCATGGCGTCCAGCGCGCCATCGTTCTTGGCCACCGCCAGTTGCGTGGCCTGCACTGCCGACTCCAGCGCCTGCAGGCGCTGCGGCCACTCGGGCGGCAGCGCAACACGGGGGCGGCGCAGTAACAGGGCGCACAGCAGCAGCACGACCAGCACCAGCAGGGCCAGCGCGATCATCATTTCAAGGGTCATGGAATACTATCGATTCAATAGCTGTTTGCGCTTTGTGGATAAGCGCTACAGCCTTTTTTTGCTTATTACTGATTGGGGGTATTCACCGGCGTCAGCGCGCCGCGCCCGTCAAAGAAGGCCACCAGGTTGTCCGCCGCCAGCCGCGCCATGGCCAGGCGCGTGGGTACGGTGGCACTGGCGATATGCGGGGTGAGCACCACGTTGGAGCGCTCCAGCAGGCCGGGGTGTACGGCGGGCTCGCCCTCGAACACATCCAGGCCGGCGGCGGCGATGCGCCCCTCCTTCAGGGCCTGGGCCAGCGCCGCGTCATCGACGATGCCGCCGCGCGCAATATTCACCAGCGTGGCCGTGGGCTTCATGCGCGCGAGCTCTGCCGCACCAATGGCGTGGTGCGACTCGGCGCTGTAGGGCAGCACCAGCACCAGGTGGTCGGCCTGGGCCAGCAACTCGTCCTTGCTGACATAGCGCGCCTTGCATTCGGCTTCCAGCTCGGGCGCCAGGCGCGAGCGGTTGTGGTAGATCACCTGCATGCCAAAGCCATGCGCGCCGCGCCGGGCAATGCCCTGGCCGATGCGGCCCATGCCCAGAATGCCCAGGGTGCTGCCATGCACCTCGGCGCCGGCGAACATGTCGTAGCGCCAGCTGTTCCACAGGCCGGCGCGCAGGTAATGCTCGGACTCTGTCATGCGCCGCGCCGTGGCCATGAGCAGTGCAAAACCGAAATCGGCCGTGGTTTCGGTCAGCACGTCGGGCGTGTTCGTGCCCTGCACGCCGGCGGCGGTCATGGCCTGCACGTCGAAATTGTTGTAGCCCACGGCCATGTTGGCGGCGATTTTCAGACGCGGGCAGGCGGCCAGCAGGGCCGCGTCTATGCGGTGGCTGCCGGTGATGAAGACGCCGTCCTTGTCGGCCAGACGCTGGGCGAGTTCTGCCTGGCTCCACAGCACATCATCGGGGTTGGATTCGAGCGCGAAATGCTGCGCCAGGTAGTCGGTGATCTCGGGAAAGATATGGCGTGTGACCAGGATGCGGGGCTTGGACATGGGGCGTTTCCTTTCTGTAGTCAGCGCAGCCAGATGAAGGTCATGGCGATGAACAGCGGCACCAGGATGCCGCAGGACCAGAGCATGTAGCCGAAGAAGCTGGGCATCTTCACGCCCCTATCCTCGGCAATGGCCTTGACCATGAGATTGGGCGCGTTGCCGATATAGGTGTTGGCGCCCATGAACACCGAGCCGGCGGAGATGGCCGCCAGAGTCGTGGCGTAGGTGGTCATCAGCGTGGCCGGGTCGCCGCCGGCGGTGTTGAAGAACACCAGATAGGTGGGCGCGTTGTCCAGGAAGGAGGACAGCAACCCGGTGGCCCAGAAGTACATGGCCGGGTCGGGCTGGCCATCGGCCCGCGTGACCGCGGAAACGATGGCGCCAAACGGCCCGTTGACACCCGCCTTGAGCATGGCGATGACCGGGATGATGGTCAGGAAGATACCGGCAAACAGCTTGGCCACCTCCTGCATCGGGCCCCAGCCGAACTGGTTGTCGCTGTGCACCTGGCGCGGCGTGAGCACCAGCGACACCAGCGTGATGGCGATCAGCCCCAGGTCGCGCAGCAGGCCGGGCAGGCCCACCGGGGTGCCGGCTATCGTCCATTGCACGCTGGACTTCCACATGCCGCTCATCAGCACCAGGGCCACCACGCCCAGGAGCAGCACGAAGTTGATCTTGCCGTCAAAGCCCAGCGCGGCGCCGCCTGAGTCGGGCGTGGGGTCGGTACGCCGCAGCTCGCCGTCCTGGCGGAAGTACCAGGAGTCAATGGCAAAGAACAGCACCAGCAGCACGGCGATCAGGAACAGCGTCTCGGGGAAGATGTGGCGCAGCGTCCAGAAAAAATCCACACCCTTCAGAAAGCCCAGGAACAAGGGCGGATCGCCCAGTGGCGTGAGCGAGCCGCCCGCGTTGGAGACGACGAAGATGAAGAACACCACCACATGGGCCACATGCCTGCGGTTGTCATTGGCGCGTATCAACGGGCGTATCAGCAGCATGGATGCCCCTGTGGTGCCCATGAAGCTGGCCAGCACCGCGCCCACCAACAGGATGCCGGTGTTGAGCACCGGGCTGCCGCGCAGGTTGCCGCGTATGTAGATGCCACCGGCGACGGTGAACAGCGCCGACAGCAGGATGACGAAGGGCAGGTACTCGGCCACCAGGGCATGCACAAACTGGGCGCCCGCCGCCTGCGGCCCAAAGACGACCGCAAATGGCAGCAGAAATGCCAGTGACCAACCCACCACCAGCTTGCCGAAATGGTGGTGCCAGAACAGCGGCGCCACCATGGGCAGGAGCGCGATCGACAGCAGGATGCCGGCAAAGGGCACGCCCCACAGCAGCGACAGCTGGCCGCCATCGATGTCCGCGGCAGCGGCCAGGGCCGGCGCCAGGCTGAGGGCGGTCAGGGTCAGGGTGCGAAAAAGCTTCATGGGACAGTCTCTCCTGGGTTCTTGTTCTGATGCTGCGCAGCAGCGCTCATGGCGGGCTGGGAATGTCGAACACCTGGCGCAGGTAGGCCAGGTATTTCTCGTCGTCGCACATGTTCTTGCCCGGCGCGTCCGACAGCTTGGCCACCGGCTGGTCGTTGCAGCGCGTCATCTTGATGACGATCTGCAGCGGCTCATGGCCCAGATCATTGGTCAGGTTGGTGCCAATGCCAAAGGCCAGCTGGCAGCGGCCATGAAAGCGCTGGTGCAGCTCGATGATGCGCGGCACGGTGAGCGCGTCGCTGAAGATCAGCGTCTTGGTCAGCGGGTCAACGCGGTGGTTGCGGTAATGCTGCAAGAGCCGTTCGCCCCAGGCAAAGGGGTCGCCGCTGTCGTGGCGTGCACCGTCGAACAGCTTGCAGAAGTACAGGTCGAAGTCGCGCAAAAAGGCGTTCATGCCGTATACATCGGACAGTGCAATGCCCAGGTCACCGCGGTACTCCTTGGCCCACATCTCGAAGCCGAACACCTGGGTATCGCGCAGGCGCGGGCCCAGCGACTGGCAGGCCTGCAGGTATTCGTGCGCCATGGTGCCCAGCGGTGTCAGGCCCAGCTGCATCGCATACAGCACATTGCTGGTGCCGGCCAACTGCCCGGCGCCGCCGTTGCCACGGTCGTCGGTGCCCAGGCGTGCGCACAGCACGCGCAGCACCTCCTCATGCCAGGCGCGTGAAAAGCGCCGGCGGGTGCCATAGTCGGCAATCTTCAGGCTCTCCAGGCCGTCGGCCTGCAGCTGCGCGATCTTGGCGTCCAGCCGCCTGCGCCCCTCGGGGAAGTTGGGCTGCTTTTGCGTGTTGCGAAAGTACACCTCGTTGACGATGGCCAGCACCGGGATCTCGAACAGGATGGTGTGCAGCCAGGGGCCGGTGATGCAAATGTCGATCTCGCCTGTGGGCAGGGCGCTGACCTGTATGTACTTTTCGTTCAGCCGAAACAGCGCCAGAAAGTCCACGAAATCGCTCTTGATGAAGCGCAGCGAGCGCAGATAGGCCAGCTCCGCATCCTGAAAGCGCAGGGTGCACAGGGCGCGGATCTCGTCGCGAATCTGATCCACATGGGGCGCCAGCTGCACGCCCGGGTTGCGGCATTTGAAGCGGTATTCGACCTGCGCGCCCGGAAACTGGTGCAGCACCACCTGCATCATGGTGAACTTGTACAGGTCGGTGTCGAGCAGGCTGGTGATGATCATGGATGCGCGCGCCAGCCCTGCGGGCCGGTGCTGGTCAGGGGCGGTGGCGGGCACCGCAGGGTGTTTGTCTCTGCGGTGATTCTGGCATCAATGTCTGGCACCCATGGCAATACCCATTGCCACCCTGCCCTATGGCGCCAGGCACAGGGGTTCAAGCACCTGGCGCAGCCGCTGGGGCAAGGGGCGCGGACGGCGATCACCCCGCCCCACATAGACATGCACGAAATGGCCGCAGGCGGCGCTCAACTCCTGGCCCTGGGCGAACAGGCCGACCTCATAGCGCACGCTGCTGCCGCCCAGCCGCGCCACGCGGATGCCGGCCTCCACGGTCTGCGGAAAGGCCAGCGGCGCAAAGTAGTTGCACTGCGTCTCCACGACCAGGCCAATGGTCTCGCCCTGGTGAATGTCCAGCGCCCCCTGCTCTATCAGATAGGCGTTCACGGCAGTGTCGAACCAGCTGTAGTACACGACATTGTTCACATGGCCATAGATATCGTTGTCCATCCAGCGGGTCGTGATCGGCCGCAGCACGGGGTAGGCCTGCCTGGCCTGCGGCGCGGGGCGCTCAGGGGCGCGACCGGCCTGCGAAGGGAAAGAAACATGCGACGCATTCATGGAAGGGTGATTCTGCCAGCCAGGCGCCGCGCATCGGCGCAGCCGTAACCAACGGAACATTGGGGCAATGACCCTAAAAATGTTGCACCGCAACAAAAAAGACTTGCAAGTCTCGCCAGGATGCCTAAAATTCGTCCCATGCTGCACTGCAACATGACTCAACGGTCAGTCAGGGCAGACCTCTTAACCCGTCCGCAAGGGCATTTCAATTGGAGTAATGACATGACCATGACCCCCGAGCAAATCCTCGCTTCCCAAAAAGCCAACATCGAAACCCTGTTCGGCCTGACCAACAAGGCCTTCGAAGGCGTGGAAAAGCTGGTGCAACTGAACGTTGCCGCCTCGCGCGCCGCCCTGACGGAAGCCGCTGCCCACACCCAGGCCGTGCTGTCGGTCAAGGACGCACAAGAGCTGCTGGCCCTGCAAGCCGGCCTGTTCCAGCCCATGGCTGAGAAGGCTGCCGCTTACAGCCGCCACGTGTACGAAATCGCCTCCGGCACCAACGCCGAGTTCGGCAAGGCCTTTGAAAGCCAGACCGCAGAAGCCCAGCGTAGCTTCAGCAACCTGGTGGACACCGCTGCCAAGAGCGCACCCGCCGGTTCCGAAACCACCGTTGCCGTGTTCAAGAGCGCCGTCTCCGCCGCCAACAACGCTTTCGAGTCCGTGCAAAAGGCCGTGAAGCAAGCGAGCGACGTGGCCGAAGCCAACTTCAACGCCGTTGCCAACTCGGCCGCCAACGCTGCCAAGACGGTTGAAGTCGCTGCCCGCAAGCGCTGATAGCCCGGCTGCGCACATGCCCATGTGCGCAGTTCAGGGTTAACACCTAAAATCTCAACTTCGATCTTGTTGTTCTTTTTAATAACAAGGTTCTCCAGTTGTCTCCTTGGATCCTCTCGAAACTCCGCGTTTCTGGGATCCCTTCAAGCCCGGTCTTCTGACTGGGCTTTTTTTTGCGTGCTCGATGATGGCCCGCTGGAATCACGGTTTATTTAAGAACGATTCTCGTTTGCCTTATGATCCCGGCATCACATCACCGAGAAGGAACTGATACCCCATGTCCAAGCCCATCAAGTCACTGTTGGTCATCTGTGCACTCGCTGCAGCCGGCATCGCCAGCGCCCAGGAGCAGGTCGTCAACCTGTATTCGGCACGCCACTATCCGACGGACGAGGCCTTGTACAGCGGCTTTACCAAGGCCACGGGGATCAAGATCCAGCGCGTGGACTCGGACGACGCCGGCATCATGGCCCGCCTGAAGGCCGAGGGCTCGGCTTCGCCCGCGGACGTGATCCTGCTGGTGGACGCCGCCCGCCTGTACCGCGGCGAGGCCGACGGCCTGTTTCTGCCGGTGCGCTCCAAGGTGCTCGAGGACGCCATTCCCGCCAACCTGCGCGCAACCCCCACAGCCGACGGCGGCATCCCCTGGTTCGGCCTGTCCACCCGTGCCCGCGTCATCGTCTACAACAAGGCCAAGGTCAACAAGGACGACGTAGACACCTACGAGGAGCTCGGCGACCCCAAGAACAAGGGCAAGCTGTGCATTCGCTCGGGCTCGCACCCCTACAACCTGAGCCTGTTCGGCGCCGTGACCGAACACATGGGCGAACAAAAGGCCGAGGCCTGGCTCAAGGGCGTGGTCGCCAACCTGGCCCGCGCGCCCAAGGGAGGCGACACCGATCAGATCAAGGCCGTTGCCGCCGGCGAGTGCGATATCGCCGTCAGCAACAGCTACTACCTGGCACGCCTGATGCGCTCGGCCAAGCCCGAGGACAAGGCCGTCGTGGACAAGGTGGCCGTGGTCTTCCCGAACCAGCAGTCCTGGGGCACCCACCTGAACATCGCCGGCGGCGCCGTGGCGCGCCACACCAAGAACCAGGCGAATGCCATCAAGTTCCTGGAGTACCTGGCCAACCCCGAGGCGCAAAACTATTTTGCCAACGGCAACAACGAATGGCCCGCAGCCAAGGGCGTGGAACTGGACAACCCGGCGCTGAAAGCCATGACCGACGGCAAGCCTTTCAAGAGCGAGACCATTCCCATCGGGGCCGTGGGCGCCAACACCACCAAGGTGCAGCAAATGCTCGATCGCGTCGGTTTCCGCTGATCCGCTCCGGGGCAAGCCTTCACCGAACCCGGCCCGGCCGGGTTTTTTTCATCCGATGAATTGCGACGACGTCATAATTGACGTTTACGTCAACGTTATTTGCAGGAGACCAGGAATGGAAATCAAGGGCAAGGTATTCATCGTCACGGGCGGCGCATCCGGCCTGGGCGAAGGCACGGCGCGCATGCTGACCGCCGCCGGCGGGCTGGTGGTGATTGCCGACATGCAGCAAGACAGGGGTGAGGCCGTGGCACGCGATATTGGCGGCGCCTTCGTCAAGTGCGATGTGGCCAGCGAGGCCGACGGCCAGGCGGTGGTCGCCAAGGCCGTCTCTATGGGCAAGCTCATGGGCCTGGTGAACTGCGCCGGCATCGCCCCGGCGGAAAAAACCGTGGGCAAGAACGGCGCGCACGGCCTGGCCAGCTTCAGCAAGACCATCACCGTGAACCTGATCGGCAGCTTCAACATGATCCGCCTGGCGGCCGAGGCCATGAGCAAAAACGAGCCCGAGGCCACCGGCGAGCGAGGCGTGCTGATCTCCACCGCCAGCGTGGCAGCCTACGACGGGCAAATTGGCCAGGCGGCCTATTCCGCATCCAAGGGTGGCGTGGTCGGCATGACGCTGCCGATTGCGCGCGACCTGGCCAAGAGCGGCATACGCAACATGACGATCGCGCCGGGCATCTTCGGCACGCCCATGCTGTTCGGCATGCCTAAGGAAGTGCAGGACGCGCTGGCTGCCGGCGTACCCTTCCCCAGCCGCCTGGGCACACCGGAAGACTACGCCAAGCTGGCGCGTCACATTTTTGAAAACGACATGCTCAACGGCGAGGTGATCCGCCTTGATGGCGCCATACGCATGGCACCGAAGTGATGTATTTTTAAGAGCTGCAAACGCTTGTCACGCCTGCCCTGCAGGCGTTTTTCTTTTGAAACGAAGCAGCAGCAAAAGCAAACGGGCTGCAACTTGCGATGCAGCCCGTTTTGAGAGACTTGGCGGAGTGGACGGGACTCGAACCCGCGACCCCCGGCGTGACAGGCCGGTATTCTAACCGACTGAACTACCACTCCGCGTCGGTGCCGCGTTCGGCTCTTGCGAGCCCAAGTGCGACAAAACTTGGCGACCCTACGGGGATTCGAACCCCGGTACTCACCGTGAAAGGGTGATGTCCTAGGCCTCTAGACGATAGGGTCAAACCTAGAAACTGTGCAGGTTGGTGGAGGTAAACGGGATCGAACCGATGACCTCTTGCATGCCATGCAAGCGCTCTCCCAGCTGAGCTATACCCCCGAACCTTGCGAAAACTTTGGCGGAGTGGACGGGACTCGAACCCGCGACCCCCGGCGTGACAGGCCGGTATTCTAACCGACTGAACTACCACTCCGCGTCGGTAGCTGCGTTGCGACTCTTGCGAGTCCAAGTGCAGCCAAACTTGGCGACCCTACGGGGATTCGAACCCCGGTACTCACCGTGAAAGGGTGATGTCCTAGGCCTCTAGACGATAGGGTCAAAACCTAGATTCAGTGTGGTGGAGGTAAACGGGATCGAACCGATGACCTCTTGCATGCCATGCAAGCGCTCTCCCAGCTGAGCTATACCCCCACTCAGATTTCAGAAACTTTCGTATCCGTCATCTGCTGAGCCTTGAATTATAGACAGGTTTTTAACGACTTTTCAAACGTGTGAGGATTTTTTCGCGCCCCAGGAGTTCCAGCACCGCATCGACCGACGGCGTGTGTGCCTGGCCCACGGTCAGCACGCGCACGGGCATGGCCAGTTGCGGCATCTTCGCGCCCTGCTCCTTCAGCAGTTGCTTGATGGCGGCGGCGATCGCCTCCTTGTTCCACTCCACCGTGGCCATCGCTGTGGCAAAGGCGTCCAGCAGCGGACCGGCCTCGGGCGTGACATGCCTGGCATAGTCTTCGGCGTTGCGCTCCACGCGGTCCAGATAGAACACACGCACCCAGCGTGCCAGATCGACCAGGGTCTCGCAGCGATCCTTGAACAGCGCGCAGATGCGCGGCAGACGCTCGTCCAGCGCCGCCGGGGCCACGCCTTCGTTCTCGACGAAGGGGGCCACCAGGCGCGCGAGCTCAAAGTCGTCGAGTGCCTTCATATGCTGGGCGTTGACCCAGCGCAGCTTGGCCTCGTCGAACTGGCCGGCGCTACGGCCCAGGTGGTCGAGGTTGAACCACTCCAGGAACTGCGCGCGCGAGAAGATTTCGTCGTCGCCGTGGCTCCAGCCCAGGCGCGCCAGGTAGTTGACCATGGCGTCGGGCAGGTAGCCCTCGTCGCGGTACTGCGTGACAGCCTTGGCGCCATTGCGCTTGCTCATCTTCTCGCCCTGCTCGTTCAAGACGGTGGGCAAGTGGGCAAACACCGGCACCTGCGCTCCAAGTGCCTCGAAGATGTGGATCTGGCGCGGCGTGTTGTTCACATGGTCGTCGCCGCGGATCACATGGGTGATGCGCATGTCGATGTCATCGACACAGACGCAGAAGTTGTAGGTGGGCGTGCCCACGGCTTCGCCGTTCTGTGCCGGGCGGGCGATGACCAGGTCGTCGAGCTCGCTATTTTGAAATTCGATGCGGCCCTTGCACTTGTCATCCCATGCCACCACGCCATCCTTGGGCGTCTTGAAGCGCAGCACCGGCTGTACGCCCTCGGGCACGGGCGGCAGCTGCTTGCCAGGCTCGGGGCGCCAGGTACCGTCGTAGCGCGGCTTTTCCTTGGCGGCGGTCTGGCGCTCGCGCAGCGCGTCCAGCTCGGCCATGCTCATATAGCAGGGGTAGACATGGCCGCTGGCCTGCAGCTGGGCCAGCACTTCCCTGTAACGCGCCATGCGCTGCATCTGGTAGTACGGGCCTTCATCGTGATCCAGCCGCAGCCAGGCCATGCCCTCCAGGATCACATCGACGCTGGCCTGGGTGGAGCGCTCAACGTCGGTGTCCTCGATGCGCAGGATGAAGTCGCCACCCATGGCGCGCGCAAAGGCCCAGGGGTAGAGCGCCGAGCGGATGTTGCCCAGGTGGATGAAGCCCGTCGGCGACGGGGCGAAACGCGTGCGTACTTTTGCTTGTGTCATGCCAGAGTGTCCAGGCCGCGCAAGAGGTCGGCCTTCAGGTCGTCGAGATGTTCCAGGCCCACGGAGATGCGCACCAGCCCCTGGCCTATGCCAGCGGCCTGGCGCTGTTCTTCCGTCAGGCGCCCGTGCGAGGTGCTGGCCGGGTGGGTGATGGTGGTCTTCACGTCGCCCAGGTTGGCGGTGATGGAGCACACGCGCGTGCTGTCAATCACGTGGAAGGCGTTGGCGCGCAGCTGCTCGGCGCCCTGCCCCGCCACGTCGAATGCCAGCACCGTGCCGCCCATGCCGTTTTGCTGGCGCATGGCCAGCTCATGCTGCGGGTGGCTCTTCAGGCCGGGGTAGTAGACGCGCGCCACCTTGGGCTGCTGCTCCAGCCAGGCGGCCAGTTCCAGCGCGGCGGCGCTCTCGGCCTTGACGCGCAGGGCCAGTGTCTCCAGCCCCTTCAAGACCACCCAGGCATTGAACGGCGCCAGGTTCAGCCCGCCGCTGCGCAAAAAGGTGCCCATGACCTTGTCCACCAGTGCCACCGTGCCGCACACGGCGCCGGCCATGACGCGGCCCTGGCCGTCGAGCAGCTTGGTGCCCGAGTGCACGACGATGTCGGCGCCAAACCTGGCCGGCTGCTGCAGCACGGGCGAGGCAAAACTGTTGTCCACCGCCAGCAACGCGCCGTGGGCGTGGGCAATTTCAGCCAGCGCGGCGATGTCGCACAGGTCGGTGAGCGGGTTGGTGGGCGTTTCGGCGAACAGCAAGCGCGTGTTCGGGCGGATCGCAGCCTGCCAGGCCGCCACATCGGTCTGCGAGACAAAGCTGGTCTCCACGCCAAAGCGCGCCATCTCGGTGCCCAGCAGCTTGATGGTGGAGCCGAACATGGACTGCGAGCAGACCACATGGTCGCCGGCCTTGAGGACCGTGAGCGCCACCAGCAGGATGGCCGCCATGCCGGTGCTGGTGGCCACGGCGCATTCGGTGCCCTCCATGGCGGCCAGGCGGCGCTCGAAACTGGTGACGGTGGGATTGGCCGTGCGGCTGTAGGTGTAGCCCGCCTCCTCATTGGCAAAGCGGCGCGCGGAGCTGGCGCAGTCGCTCTGCACGAAGCTGCTGCTCAGGTACAGGGCTTCGCTGTGCTCGCCCCACTGGCTGCGCTCCACGGCCTCACGCACGGCCAGGGTGTCGGGGTGCAGGCCCGGGGGCAGGGATTTCTCGGTCACGGTGACAATCCTTATTCAAGAATAGGAGCTGCGTGCGCTTGTTGCACGGTGGTTTGAATCAACTTCTCTTATGAAACCGCCCATTGACAGGCGCAAGGCGCTCACTTTTTTCCGTCTGCTCCGGCAGGCTACTCCTGGGCGTTGGGCAGCGACAGGCGCGAGGTGTCTTCCTCGTCATCCTCGCCGCCGCGCTGGCGCCCCTCGTTCAGGGCCGTCACTTCCTCGTCGGAGATGTCGCCGGTGATGTACAGGCAGTCGAAGCAGGAGGCCTCGAAGCCCTGCACGCCCGGGTTGATCTTGCCCACGGCCTGCTTCATGGCCGCCACGTCCTGGTAGATCAGCGCGTCGGCGCCTATCACCTGGCGGATTTCTTCCTCGGTGCGGTCGTGCGCCACCAGTTCGGCGCGCGTGGGCATGTCGATGCCGTACACGTTGGGGTGGCGCACCGGCGGAGCGGCCGAGGCCAGATACACCTTGACCGCGCCGGCGTCGCGCGCCATCTGCACGATCTCCTTGGAGGTGGTGCCGCGCACGATGGAGTCGTCCACCAACAGCACGCGCTTGCCCTTGAACTCGCTGGCGATGGCGTTCAACTTCTGGCGCACCGACTTCTTGCGCGTGCCCTGGCCCGGCATGATGAAGGTGCGGCCGACATAGCGGTTCTTCACAAAACCTTCGCGGTAGGGCAGGCCCAAGAGCTGCGCCAGCTGCATGGCGCTGGGGCGGCTGGATTCGGGGATGGGGATGATGGCGTCGATCTGGCTCGGTGGCACGGTGGAGACCACACGCTTGGCCAGCGTCTCGCCCATGTTCAGGCGCGCCTGGTAGACCGAGATGCCGTCCATGATCGAGTCCGGACGTGCCAGGTAGACATACTCGAACACACAGGGATAGAGGCGCGGTTGCTGCGCGCACTGCCGGGTTTGCACGGTGCCGTCCAACTGCACGAATACGGCCTCACCCGGCGCGATGTCGCGCTCGAGCCGGTGCAACGTGCCTTCCAGGGCCACCGACTCGCTGGCCAGCATCACCGTGCCGTCAGCGCCCCGGCCCATGCACAGCGGACGAATGCCGAACGGATCGCGAAAGGCCAGCAGGCCATAGCCGGCAATCAGTGCCACCACCGCATACGAGCCCTTGATGCGCAGGTGCACGGCGCGCACGGCGGCAAACACGTCGTCCGTGGTCAGCGATGCGCCGCTGCTGGCGCGCGCCAACTCGTGGGCCAGCACGTTGAGCAGCACCTCGGAGTCGCTCTCGGTGTTGGTATGGCGGTGGTCAGTCTCGGCCAGCTCGCGGCGCAGCTGCTTGGCGTTGGTCAGGTTGCCGTTGTGCACCATGACGATGCCGAACGGCGCGTTCACGTAGAACGGCTGTGCCTCCTCCTCGCTGGCCGCGCTGCCCGCGGTTGGGTAGCGCACCTGGCCCAGGCCTATGCTGCCGGGCAGCGCGCGCATATTGCGCGTGCGGAACACGTCGCGCACCATGCCCTTGGCCTTGTGCATGAAGAACTTGCGCCCCTCCTGGGTGACTATGCCAGCGGCATCCTGCCCCCGGTGCTGCAGCAGCAGCAAGGCGTCATAGATCAGCTGATTCACAGGGGCGGTGCTGACGACGCCGACGATTCCACACATAGTTCGCGTTCCATTTTCAATGGCGGGAGACTTCCCGCCGACAACCATTGACTGCCCGCTGGCAGCAGCGCCCTCGCTACGACGGCAGATGCCGCCCCAGCTCCTCGGGCAGCACGGGCCGCATGCCCTTGAGCGCCACCTGCAGCCAGGGCGCCAGCTGCGACTGCCGCCACCAGGGCGCATCTTGCACCTGCAGCCAGCCGGCGACCAGCGCCACGACCAGCAGCAGCAGCAGGCCACGCAGCACGCCAAACAGCGCCCCCAGCGCCCGGTCGGCCGGCCGCAGGCCGACGGCATCGACAAGCTTCTTGAGCAGCCAGGCCAGCAGGCCGCAGGCAAACACCGCGGCAACAAACACCACCACAAAACCGGCCACATGGCGCCATGCGGCATCCGCCTCGCCCATGGGCAACCAGGCCCCGGCGGCATCGGCAAACCACTGCGCAGCAAAGAATGCAACGACCCAGCCAGCCAGCGACAACAATTCGAACACCAGGCCGCGCCACGCGCCAATCAACAGCGACGCGGCCAGCACCGTCAGAAACACCCAGTCCAGCGCTGCCATCGCCATCCATCCAGAGCCGGTGGCTTGTTACAACGCCAGCACGGAAGCCGACAGGCCAGCGCTCTTGACGCGCCCCACGGCCTTGTCGGCCTCGGCACGGCTGTCAAACGGCCCCAGACGCACGCGCGTGCGCTTGCCGTCCTTGGTGTCCACCACCTGGGTATAGGTCTTGAGGCCCGAGCGTTCCAGCTTCTCGCGCACCTCGCGCACCTTGTCGGCATCGGCAAAGGCACCCACCTGGACGATGAAACGGCCCTGATCGGCCGCAGCCGCGCTGGCGGCCTGCGCCGGCTGCTGGCCCCGACCTTCGAGCAGGGCCCGGGCGCGGGCCGCGTCATCCGGGCGTGCCGGCTTGGCGTCGGGCTTGGGTTCGGGCTTGTGCTCCACCTTGGGCTCGGGTTTCGGCTCGGCTTTCGGTTCCGGCCGGGGAGCGGGCTTGGGCTCAGTCCTGGCTTCAGGTTTGGCCTCGACCTGCGCGGCGGGTTCTGCGCGACTGCTGGTACCGATCACTTCCTCGCCAGCGTCCAACCCGGCCGCAGCCGGCTCTGGCTTGGCCCTGGGCTCGTCCTGGCTGGCGCCCTTGCCTGGTACCGCCAGCGGGGCGACCTTGTTGCGTTCGGGAATGTCGATGGCCACGTCCACCGCCACCGGGCGCGGCTGGGTGTCGAAAACCAGCGGAAAGCCGACCACGCCCGCCAGCACCAGCACAGCCGCGCCGATCAGGCGATGGCGCGCCCGGCGGCGCATGTCGTCGATGCTCTCGGCCTGTGCGGCTGCGCGCGAGCGCCGTGCGCCCTTGTTGCTGTCGGCCTGCGGCTCGGCACCGCCGGGCCAACGAAACTTGAAAAATGCCATGGAGTGTGGACTGGTTAGGCGTCCAGATGCTTGGCGTGCAGTCGGGGCACTCCGTTTTTGAGCACGCCGCCCACCGTGTAGAACGAACCAAAGACCACAATTCTATCAGTGGGGTCGGCCGCCTCGACGGCCGCACGCAGCGCCTCTTCGGGACTGGCGTGCAGGCTGGTTCCAGCCTTGCGGCCGGTGGCCGAAGCCGCTGGCAATGTACTCCACTTCTGCTGCAGGCCGGCCGCGCTCTCGGCGCGCGGCGTGGGCAGGTCGGTGAAATACCAGCGGTCGATGAGGGGGGCGATCTTCTCCAGCATGGGCGCCAGATCCTTGTCGGCCATGGCGCCAAACACGGCGTGCGTGGTCGGAAAGTAGCCCATGGCGTCCAGGTTCGCCGTCAGCGCCGCCACCGAATGCGGGTTGTGCGCCACATCCAGCACCAGGGCCGGCTGGCCGGGCACGACCTGGAAGCGCCCGGGCAGCTCCACCCGCGCCAGCCCCAGGCGCACCGCCTGCGCCGTGACCGGCAGGCGCTGGCGCAGCGCCTCCAGCGCCGCCAGCGCGCCCGAGGCGTTGATGAGCTGATTGGCCCCGCGCAGCGCCGGATAGGCCAGGCCGGCATAACGCCGCCCGCGCCCGGCCCAGGACCATTGCTGCTTGTCGCCCGAATAGTTGAAGTCCTGCCCGAAGCGCCACAGGTCGGCGCCGATCTGCTGCGCCTGATCGATCACGCTTTGCGGCGGCAACGGGTCGCTGACCACCACCGGTCGGCCGGCACGCATGATGCCGGCCTTCTCGCGCCCGATCGATTCACGGTCTGGCCCGAGAAATTCCACATGGTCGATGTCCACGCTGGTGATCACGGCGCAGTCGGCGTCGATGATGTTGGTGGCGTCCAGCCGCCCGCCCAGGCCGACCTCCAGAATGGCCACATCCAGGCCCGCCTGGCTCATGAACCGCAGGATGGCCAGAGTGGTGAACTCGAAGTAGGTCAGCGACACCTCGGTCCCGGCTTCCGTCCGGGCGCGCTCCACGGCCTCGAAATGCGGCAGCAGCGCTGCGGCAGCGACGCTGTTGCCGCGCACGCGGCAGCGCTCCTCGAAATGCACCAGATGCGGCGATGAATACACCCCGGTGCGGTAGCCGGCCTCCATGGCCACGGCCTCCAGCAGGGCGCAGGTGGAGCCCTTGCCGTTGGTGCCGGCGACGGTGATCACCGGGCAGTCAAAGCGCAACGCCAGCCGGCGCGCCACCTCGCCCACGCGGGCCAGGCCCATGTCGATATTCTTGGCATGCAGCCGCTCGCAATGCTCGAGCCAGCCTTGCAGTGTCTGGGGATAGGTTTGCATAGAGCCCGCGATTGTCGCCGAGCCGGCCATGGGCGATGATGCGCGCCCATGAGTACCCCCACCACGATCATCCTCTACGGCATTCCCAATTGCGACACGGTGAAGAAGGCGCGCGCCTGGCTCGCCGGGCAGAGCCTGGCCTACCAGTTCCACGACTTCAAGAAGCAGGGCGTGCCCGCGGAACGTCTGAGCGCCTGGATGGCCGCCGTGGGCTGGGACAGGCTGCTCAACCGCCAGGGCACGAGCTGGCGCAGGCTGGACGCTGCAGTGCAGTCCAGCGTGCAGGACGCCGCCAGTGCCGCCGCGCTGATGCGCGAACATGCCTCGGTCATCAAACGCCCGATGGTCGAGTGGAACGGCACAGCCACGGGCCGCGTGACCGTGGGCTTCAAGCCCGAGACCTGGAACGAATTGCTGGCCGCCGGCTCCAAAACATAGGTCTTTACGCCAGATTTACCTGGCCGCCATGGCAAAAAAGCACACCCGGGTGAAACTGCCTGCGACCCTGGTGCGTTACAGGCTGACCGAAAGGAGCTTTCAGTCCATGAACAAGATCATCGTCCTTGCCACCCTCACCATGGCGGCCATGGCCAGCCAGGCCCAGGATCTGGGCCGCGTGCTGTCGGCCACCCCCATCACCCAGCAGGTGGCCGTGCCGCAGCAGGTGTGCGGCAACGAGACCATTTACAACGGGGCGCGCCCGACGACCGGCGGTGGCGCAGTGCTGGGCGCCATTGCCGGTGGCGCCGCGGGCAATGCCATTGGCAGCGGCGGCGGCCGCGCCGCAGCCACGGCCCTGGGCGTGATTGGCGGCGCGCTGCTGGGCAACCAGATCGAGAGCGGCCGCCCCGGCTACCAGAACGTGCAGCGCTGCACCACCGAGACCTACTACGACCAGCGCGTGATCGGCTACGACGTGACCTACGAATACGCCGGCCGCAGCTACACCACACGGACCCAGTCCGATCCCGGGCAGTGGATTCCGGTGACCGTGCAGCCGGCCGTGCCGGGCATGTCCGGCTACACGCCGCCCGGCTACGCAGCGCAGAACGCCGGCGATCCCGGCTACGGTCACCCCGGCGCGGTCTACGGCACCCCGCCGGGCCCGCCGGCCTATGTGGTGCCGCCACCGGCGGTCTACGAGCACCGCTACCCCTATTACGGCCACTACCCCTATCGCCAGCCGCGCTACAACTACTGAAGATCCGCAGCCACCACAGGAGCCCCCCCAGGGCTCCTTTTTTCATGGCGCAGCGCACGCCAGGGGGGCAGCGGCGCGCGCGGCCGGCCTAGAATTGCCGGTTTGTCCACCCCTCTTCAGTCACCACCCATGACCACCGAATCGATTGCTGGCGCCACGGTCAGCACCCAGGCCAACGTGTACTTTGACGGCAAATGCGTGAGCCACAGCCTGACGCTGGCCGATGGCACGAAGAAGTCGGTGGGCGTGGTATTGCCGTCCACGCTCACCTTCAACACCGGCGCGGCCGAGGTCATGGAATGCGTGGCCGGCGGCTGCGAATACAAGCTGGCCGGCAGCGATGCCTGGCAGACATCCGGCCCTGGCGACAAGTTCAGCATCCCCGCCAACTCCAGCTTCGACATCCGGGTCGATCAGGCCTATCACTACATCTGCCATTTCGCATGAGCATTTTTAGCCTGTAGCGCTTATCTATAAAGCGCTAACAGCTATCATTTTTGAGAGAACCCCCATGGCAACCATTTTGCAATCCCTGCCCGTCGGCCAAAAGGTCGGCATCGCCTTCTCCGGCGGCCTCGACACCAGCGCCGCGCTGCGCTGGATGAAGAACAAGGGCGCCCTGCCCTACGCCTACACCGCCAACCTGGGCCAGCCCGACGAGGACGACTACGACGCCATCCCGCGCAAGGCCATGGAATACGGCGCCGAGAAGGCGCGCCTGATCGACTGCCGCACCCAGCTGGCGCACGAGGGCATTGCCGCCATCCAGGCCGGGGCGTTTCACATCTCTACAGGCGGCATCAGCTACTTCAACACCACGCCGCTGGGCCGCGCCGTCACGGGCACCATGCTGGTCGCCGCGATGAAGGAGGACGATGTGCACATCTGGGGCGATGGCTCCACCTTCAAGGGCAACGACATCGAGCGCTTTTACCGCTACGGCCTGCTGACCAACCCCTCGCTCAAGATTTACAAGCCCTGGCTGGATCAGCAGTTCATCGACGAGCTGGGCGGGCGCGCCGAGATGTCGGCCTTCATGACGAAGGAAGGCTTTGGCTACAAGATGAGCGCCGAGAAGGCCTACAGCACCGACAGCAACATGCTGGGCGCGACGCACGAGGCCAAGGACCTGGAGTTTCTGAACAGCGGCATCCGCATCGTCAACCCCATCATGGGCGTGGCGTTCTGGCGCGACGATGTGCAGGTGTTGGCCGAGGAAGTCTCCGTCACCTTCAACGAAGGCCAGCCCGTGGCCATCAACGGCCGCGAAATTGACGACCCCGTCGAGCTATTCCTGGAGGCCAACCGCATCGGCGGGCGCCACGGCCTGGGCATGAGCGACCAGATCGAGAACCGCATCATCGAGGCCAAGAGCCGCGGCATCTACGAGGCCCCCGGCATGGCGCTGCTGCACATCGCCTATGAGCGCCTGGTCACCGGCATCCACAACGAAGACACCATAGAGCAGTACCGCCTGAACGGCCTGAAACTGGGCCGCCTGCTGTACCAGGGCCGCTGGTTCGACCCCCAGGCCATCATGCTGCGCGAGACCGCCCAACGCTGGGTGGCGCGCGCCGTCACCGGCACCGTCACGCTGGAGCTGCGCCGCGGCAACGACTACTCGCTGCTGAACACCGAATCGCCCAACCTGACCTACGCTCCCGAGCGCCTGTCGATGGAGAAGGTGGAAGACGCGCCGTTCAGCCCGCTGGACCGCATCGGCCAGCTGACCATGCGCAACCTGGATATCTCCGACACGCGCGACAAGCTGGGCGTGTACTCGCGCGCCGGCCTGCTGTCGCTGGGCGGCAATGCCGCGCTGGCGCAGCTGGAAGATGGCGCCAAGAAATAATGCTTAAATAAGGCTGCAGCGCTTATCCATCAAGCGCTGCCAGCTATCAAAAAAGAACCGCCCCGCTGGCACAAGCCGGGCGGTTTTTTCATGCCTGACGCGCCGCCCACTGTGCCCAGCCCTGGGCGCGCAGCACGCAGGCCGGGCAGTGGCCGCAGCCATGGCCCCAGGCATGCAGCCGGCCGCGCTCGCCCAGGTAGCAGCTGTGCGAGTCGCGCCGGATCAGTTCCACCAGCGCCGCGCCGCCCAGATCCTGCGCCATCTGCCAGGTGGCGGCCTTATCGAGCCACATCAACGGCGTCTCCAGCGTCAAACGCCTGTCCACGCCCAGACTCAGCGCCACCTGCAGCGCCTTCAGCGTGTTGTCGCGACAGTCGGGGTAGCCGGAATAGTCGGTCTCGGACATGCCGCCCACCAGCACATCCAGCCCGCGCCGGTAGGCCAGCGCCGCCGCCAGGGTGAAGAACAGCAGGTTGCGCCCTGGCACAAAGGTGTTGGGCAGGCCGTCTGCCTGCATGGCAATCGTCACCTCGTCGGTCATGGCGCTGCCGCCCAGTTGCGCCAGCACATCCACGGTGAGCAGATGATCCGGCCCCAGCCGGCCCGGCCAGGCCATGGCCTGCAGGCCGGTGCACAGCCGCTCGCGGCAGTCGAGCTCGACACGGTGGCGCTGGCCGTAGTCAAAGCCCAGGGTCTCCACCTCGGCATAGCGCGTCAGCGCCCAGGCCAGGCAGGTGGCGGAATCCTGCCCGCCCGACAGCAGCACCAGTGCGCGGCGCGGCTGCACGGCGCTCATCGCGCGGCGGCCAGCGGCAGCGGGTCCTGGCGCAGCCAGCGCACGATAGCCGCCAGCAGCACGCCGTAGGCGGGCACGAACAACAGCAGGCTCACCGCGAGCTTGATGACATAGTCCACCCAGGCAATCTCCACCCAATTGGCCGCCATGAAGGCGTTGGAGCTGTGCCAGAACGCGATCGCAAAAAAGGCCGCCGTATCCAGTGCCTGGCCCACCACCGAGGCCGCGGCCGGCGCCAGCCACCAGACGCGGCTTTGTTGCCGGATGCGGTCGAACACCTGGATGTCCAGCAACTGCCCGAGCACATAGGCGGCAAAGCTGGCAAAGGCAATGCGAAAGACAAAGCTGTTGAAGTCAGCCAGGGCGCCCCAGCCATTGAAACCGCCCTCATGGAACAGCACCCCGACGATGTACGAGGCCACCAGCGCCGGCAGCATGGCGCGCGTGATCACGCGGCGCGCGCTGACCTTGCCGATGAGCCGCACCGTGAGGTCGGTGGCCAGAAAGATGAAGGGAAAGCTGAACGCCCCCCAGGTGCTGTGAAAGCCCAGCAGCTTGATCGGCAGCTGCACCAGGTAGTTGCTGGCGATGACGATGGCGATATGGAATGCCACCAGGAGGGAGAGATAGAGCGGCGCGCGCGACGGCGGTGCCTGCAGCGAGGTCATGGCAGTCCTTTTTTGTGGATGGGGGCGAGGGAACCCATGTTGACGAAATCGAGGGGCGCGATTATAGGCGGCGCGGCGCGCAGCAGTGGAACCTTGGCCCCCGCCCGCGCTCTAACAAATTGCCACAATCGAATGGGTATTGCGGCAGGAGGTTGCAGCCATGAGGAACATGAAACATTGGCAGGATCCGCTCAATGCGCTGGTCGGCGCCTGGTTGGTGCTATCGCCCTGGGCCATGGGCTTTGAAGCCCAGATGGCACCCACAGCCAGCAGCGTGGTCGTCGGCTTGGCCCTGATCGCTGCATCGCTGGGCGCCATGTTCGTGCCGCGCGCCTGGGAGGAATGGAGCCAGGCCGTGCTGGGACTGTGGATGATTGCCTCGCCCTGGCTGCTGGGCTTCAGCGCCCAGATGGATGTCATGCGCGTGGCCGTCGCCTCGGGCATCGTCGTGCTGGCCCTGGCCCTGTGGGTGTTGCTGACCGACAAGGAGTACAGCGCCTGGATGCACCACGGCCGAGCCCATTGACGCCATGCGTCACGAGAAAACCGCCCTCGGGCGGTTTTCTTTCGGCACTTTTTGGACCTATCGCTTATCCATAAAGCGTCAGCAGCTATTTAAATATGAGCAACAACTACAACACCACCGGCTCAGGCTCCAGCCGAATGCCAAAGCGCTCATAGACGCTGGTCTGTATCGCGCGCGCCAGGGTCATCACCTCGCCGCCGGTCACGCTGTCATCCGGCGTGCCGCGGTTCACCAGCACCAGGGCCTGTTTGTCGTACACCCCTGCCTTGCCCACGCTCTTGCCCTTCCAGCCGCAGGCGTCTATCAACCAGCCCGCCGCCAGCTTGATGCTGCCGTCCGCCATGGGGTAGTGCACGATCTTCGGGTCGCGCGCGATGATGTCCTGGCACTGCTCGGGCGACACCGTGGGGTTCTTGAAGAAGCTGCCGGCGTTGCCGATGACGGCCGGGTCGGGCAGCTTGGCGCGGCGTATCTCGCACACCCAGTCGAAGATCTGCCGCGCCGTGGGCCGCGCCACACCGGCCTCGATACGCTTCCTCTCCAGATCCAGGTAGCCCAGTTCAGGCGCCCAGTCCTTGCGCAGCAGAAAGCGCACATGGGTGATCACCGCCCGCCCCGCCAACCCCATGCCCCGGCCCCAGTGGCCAGGCAGGCCGGCGCCCTCCTGCTCGGCCAGCGGCGCGGCATGCTTGAACACCGAGTCGCGGTAGCCGAAGGCGCATTGCGCGGCGTCCAGCGTGAAGGGCTGGCCCGTGGCCAGGTCGATCGCGACCAGCGAATGAAAGCGGTCCTGCAGCTCCACGCCATAGGCGCCAATGTTCTGCACCGGCGCCGCGCCCACGGTGCCGGGGATCAGGGCCAGGTTCTCCAGCCCCGGCCAGCCTTGGGTCAAAGTCCAGTCCACGGTGTCGTGCCAGGGCTCGCCGGCGCCGGCCTCGACGATCCAGGCCTTGTCGGTTTCTTCCAGCAGGCGCCGGCCCTTGATCTCCATCTTCAGCACCACGGGCTTCACATCGCCCGTGAGCACGATGTTGCTGCCCCCGCCCAGCACAAACAGCGGCTGGCGCGCCAGGCGGTGGTCGGCCAGCAGCTCATGCACATCCTGCGCCGAGCGCACGCGCACCAACGTATGGGCGCGCGCGGCAATGCCGAAGCTGTTGTAGGGCTGCAGGGGGACGTTTTTCTCGACTAACATCGGCCGGATTGTCGCACCCGCCCCACTGGGCTGCGGGTTTGCCCCAGGTTTGACCAGAGAGTATTGCCATGCCGTCTTTTGATACCGTTTGTGAAGCCAACTTCGTCGAAGTGAAGAATGCCGTGGAGAACACGGCCAAGGAGATAGGCACGCGCTTTGACTTCAAGGGCACGTCGGCCGGCGTGGAGCTCAAGGACAAGGAGATCACGCTGTTTGGCGACGCCGAATTTCAGCTGCAGCAGGTCGAGGACATTCTGCGCGGCAAGCTCAGCAAGCGCAGCGTGGACGTGCGCTTCCTCGACGTGCAAAAGCCGCAGAAGATCGGCGGCGACAAGCTCAAGCAGGTGGTCAAGGTGCGTAACGGCATCGACAGCGAGCAGGCCAAGAAGATCCAGAAGCTCATCAAGGAAAGCAAGCTCAAGCTGCAGGCCGCCATTCAGGAAGAAAAGGTGCGCGTGACCGGCGCCAAGCGCGACGACCTGCAGGCGGCCATGGCGCTGATCCGCAAGGAAGTGGCCGACCTGCCGCTCACATTCGACAACTTCCGCGACTGACCTTCCCCGCACCATGCGCTACCCGCTGACCTGCCTGAGCACCGCGCTGGCGTTTTGCCTGCCGGCGCAGGTGCAGGCGCAGGACGTGGCCCTGGCCGGCATTCTGGGTGGCAAGGCGCTGCTCGTCGTCAATGGCAGCGCGCCGCGCGGCGTGGCGCCGGGCGAGTCCCACATGGGGGTGCAGGTTGTCTCTGTGGGCCGCGAGGATGCCGTGGTGGACAGTGCCGGCGGCCGGCGCAGCCTGCGCCTGGGCGAGGCGCCGGTGCGCGTCGGCGGCAGCGGCACGGGCCAGCGCGTGGTGCTGAAGGCCGATGCGCGCGGGCATTTCGTCAGCAGTGGCCAGATCAACGGCCGCATCATGCAGTACATGGTGGACACCGGCGCCTCCACGATCGCCATAGGCCGGCCTGATGCAGAACGCATGGGCCTCAAGTTCGAGGAACAGGGCCAGAGCGTGAGGATGAACACCGCCAACGGCGTGGCCCAGGGCTGGCGCCTGCGGCTGGATTCGGTGCGCGTGGGCGATGTCGAACTGCGCGGCGTGGATGCCATCGTCACCCCCCAGCCCATACCCTATGTGCTGCTGGGCAACAGCTTTCTGCGCGAATTCGAGATGAGCCGCAACGGCGACGAAATGATGCTGCTCAAGCGGCGCTGAACCACCCCACACAAACCACCCCGCCCATGACCGCACAGTCACCCGCCAACGCCCCGGATACGGTCGATAGCGAGTACGAAGACTTGCTGGGCCAATGGTCGGATCTGGAGTCCGCGCTGTCGGTGCTGCTGGCGCGCCCGCGCAGCGTGCAGGACTTTGCGTTCAAGCTGCGCCAGTGCGACCGCTGGCTGCAGGACCTGGTGGCGCACGACATAGACGCCGCCCTGTACCTGATGTTCCAGCTCGCCGCCACCTCCAGCGTGGGCTACAGCGCCGCGCACGCCCTGGTGTGCGCCACGCTGTGCCACATACTTGGACACGAGCTGCGCCTGCCCGTGCAGGAGCGCGACAGCCTGGTGCGCGCGGCCTTCACCATGAACCTGGCCATGACGGCGCTGCAGGACGAACTGGCCCAGCAGCGCGAGCCGCTCACGCCCGCGCAGCGCAGCGCCGTCGATCAGCACCCGCGCGCGGGCCTGGACTTGCTGGAGGAGCTGGGCATCAGCGACGAGCTGTGGCTGGAGGTGGTGGGCCAGCACCACACGCCACAGCCCGAAGCCGACGCCCTGGCCGGCCTGTCGGCGCTGGAGCGGCTGACACGCATCCTTGGCGCCATAGACCGCTACGCGGCCATGATCAGCCCGCGCAAGTCGCGCGCCGGCCGCAGCGCCACCGATTCGGTGCGGGCCATCGTCGGCCAGGATGCCGACGTGCGCGACGAGGTCGGCCTGACCCTGGTGCGCACCGTGGGCCTGTGCCCACCGGGTACCTTTGTACGGCTGGACAATGGCGAGACGGCCATCGTGCTGCGCCGCGGCGAGCGCGCCAACTTTCCGCTGGTGGCCAGCGTCGTCGATGCCAAGGGGGAGCCGCAATCAGAACCCCGGCTGTACCACACGGAGCGCGGCCAGCAGCGCATTCAGGCGGCGCTGGCGCGCTCGGCGGTCACCGTGGAGCTGCCCTACCGCACCATGGTGCGCCTGGGGCTGTACGCGGCGCAGCGCAGCGCCAGCGTCTCGGGCTGATCAGGCCTTCTTTTTCAGGCCTTCTTTTTTGCCCCCAGGCGCGACTCCTTGCCCTGGATGAGCCGCTGAATGTTCGCCTTGTGGCGCCAGGCCAGCAGGCCCGCCATGACCACCATGGCCACGCCCAGCCGCGCATCGCTGTACCAGACCATGCCGGCGCCCAGAAAATAAAAGAACGGCGCAAAAGCCGCCGCCACCAGCGACGCCAGCGAGGAATAGCGGAAGAAGAACGCAACGATGACCCAGGTCAGCAGCGTGGCCAGGCCCAGCCAGCCGCTCACGCCCAGCAGCACGCCCAACGCCGTGGCCACGCCCTTGCCGCCCTCGAAGCGGAAGAACACCGGCCACAGATGGCCGGCAAACGCCGCCAGGCCGACCATGGCCATAGTGCCCTCCTCCAACCCGAAGGGCGCGCCAAACCAGCGCACCAGGGCCACCGGCAGCCAGCCCTTGGCGGCGTCCAGCAGCAGCGTGACGACGGCCGCCGCCTTGGAGCCAGAGCGCAACACATTCGTAGCGCCGGGGTTCTTGCTGCCATAGCTGCGCGGATCGGACAGGCCCATGGCGCGGCTGACGATGACGGCGAACGACAGGGAACCGAGCAAATAGGCAGCCAGGGTGGCGGCAAGGGACAGGAGGATGCTCACGGCAGACAAGGAAGGAGGAAACGAAGCGCCCTATTCTGCCAGCGCGCACTGCACGGTTTTCGCCTGCAGCAGCCGCACGCACACCTGTGGGTCGAGCTGCAACAGATAGCCGCGCCGCCCGCCGTTGATGGCGATGCGCGGCAGGCTCAAGATGCTTTCCTCGATGAACACCGGCATGTCCTTTTTGGTGCCGAAGGGCGAGGTGCCGCCCACCAGATAGCCGCTGTGGCGATTCGCCACCTCGGGCTTGCAGGGCTCTACATGCTTGGCGCCGATCTGGCGCGCCAGGTTCTTGGTGGAGACCTTGCGGTCGCCATGCATGAGCACGATCAGCGGCCTGGCGTCCTGGTTCTGCATCACCAGGGTCTTGACCACCATGTGCTCATCCAGGCCCAGCTGGCGCGCGGACTCGGCGCTGCCGCCATGCTCCACGTAGTCGTAGGGGTGCTCGGTGAACTCCACGCCCTGCGCGCGCAACAGCTGTGTGGCGGGGGTTTCGCTCACATGGGCGTTCTTGTCTTTCTTGGCCATATTCAAAAATCATAGCTGCTTGCGCTTGATGGATAAGCGCTACAGCCGTTTTTTTATTCAAATCATTGCCCGGGGTCGCGCAGCTGCCAGCGCAGCGCGTCCACGGCGGCCAGCAGCTCGGGGGACAGCACCGTGCCCCAGGCGTCCAGGTTTTCGTCCAGCTGTGCCAGCGTGGTCACGCCGATGATGGTGCTGGCCACGCGCCAGCTCTGGTAGCAGAAGGCCAGCGCCAGCTGCACCGGCGTCAGGCCATGGTCGCGCGCCAGCTGGTTGTAGCGGCGCGCGGCGGCCAGGGCCTCGGGCCGGCCCCAGCGCTGCTTGCGCACCGACTCGTAGCGGGCGATGCGCGCCTGCTGGGGCGCGCCGGGTTCATGCGGCGCATGCCGGTCGTACTTGCCGGTGAGCAGGCCAAAGCCCAACGGCGAATAGGCCAGCAGCGACACCCCCAGGCGGTGGCAGCTCTCGTCCATGGCGTTGTCCCAGCTGCGGTTCACCAAGCCGTACGGGTTTTGCACCGACAGCACGCGCGGCAGGCCATGCTGCTCGGCCAGGCGCACGAATTCATGCACGCCGTAGGGCGTCTCGTTGGACAGGCCGATGTGGCGCACCTTGCCGGCCTGCACCAGGGCGGCCAGCGCCTGCAGCTGCTCGTGGATGGAGGTTTGCGTGGTCTCCTGGGCCGGCTCGTAGTACAGCTGGCCGAACACCGGCACATGGCGCTCGGGCCAGTGGATCTGGTAGAGGTCTATGCAATCGGTCTGCAGGCGGCGCAGGCTGGCCTCGCAGGAGGCCCGGATGTCGGCCGCCGTCATGCCGGAACCCTCGCGTATCCACGGCATGCCGCGCGAGGGGCCGGCCACCTTGCTGGCCAGCACGATGCGGCTGCGCGCGCCGGGGCGGCTGGCAAGCCAGCGGCCGATGATGGATTCTGTGGCGCCGTAGGTGGCCGCGCGCGCGGGCACGGCGTACATCTCGGCCGTGTCGATGAAGTTCAGGCCGCGCTCCAGGGCGCGGTCGAGGATGGCGTGGGCGTCCTGCTCGCTCACCTGCTCGCCAAAGGTCATGGTGCCCAGGCAGATGGGGGTGACCTGCAAATCGCTTTGACCAAGGGGAATCGTATTCATGGGCTCTTCTTCAGGAAACAAGCGCCGCAGTGTACGGATTCGCCCCCGCCCGTGTAGGGCGCAGGCTCAGCGATGCAGATAGCGCAGCTGCGTGGGCGCAAGCCCCAGCCGCACCTGGGCGCCGGGAGGGAACATGGCGCCGCCCGCGTAGTGCGGCTGGTCTGCCACCAGCGCCACCTCGCCCACGCGCACGCGGTAGCGCGAGAACTCGCCCAGAAACTCGGCCGCCTCCACCCTGCCCTGCAGCCAGACGCGATCGGCGTCAGCCGGCTCGCCCTCGGCGGCAATGCGGATCTGGTGCGGGCGAAACGCCAGCGCCGCCGCACCGGGCGCGGGCGGCTCGGCGGGCAGGGGCAGCGTCAGGCGGCCCAGGCCCTGGGCGTCGAACACCAGCGTGTCGCCGTCCAAGGCGCTCACCTGGCCCTCCAGCAGATTCGCGGTGCCGACAAAGCCGGCCACAAAGCGGTTCTGCGGCTCGTCATACAGCCCGGCGGCCGTGCCCACCTGCTGCAGCACGCCCTGGTCCAGCACGGCCATGCGGTCGGCGGTGGTCATGGCCTCTTCCTGGTCGTGGGTGACGAAGATGGTGGTCAGGCCCAGCTGGCGCTGCAGGTTCTTCAGCTCCTCGCGCATCTGCACGCGCAGCTGCTTGTCCAGGTTGGACAGCGGCTCGTCGAGCAGCAGCAGCTTGGGTTCAATGACCACCGTGCGCGCCAGCGCCACGCGCTGCTGCTGGCCGCCCGAGAGCTGGCCGGGGCGGCGCTGGCCGTAGTCCTGCAGGCCGACCAATTCGAGTGCCGCGCCCACCTTGCGGCGGATGGCGTCGCGGCTCTCGCGCCGCTCCACCAGACCGAAGGCCACGTTGTCCCACACCGTCATGTGCGGCCACAGCGCGTAGTTCTGGAACACCATGCCCACGCCGCGCAAATGCGGCGGCACGCCGGAGATGTCCTGGCCGTCGATCAAGAGCTCGCCGCTCTGGTGCTGGTTGAAGCCCGCGATCAGGCGCAACAGCGTGGACTTGCCCGAGCCCGAGGGCCCAAGCAGCGCGAAGAACTCGCCCGGTTCGATCTTCAAATTGACATCGCGCAGCACCGGCGTGGCGCCGTAGGACAGGCTGATATGGCGGCACTCAAGGGAGGCTTGGTTCATGGTCAGGCCTTGGCAGAAGAAGCGACCGTGGCGCGCGAGCGCTCCACGAAACGGTGCGAGAAATACGTGCCCAGGCCCACGACGAGCACGGCCAGCACGCCCAAAGCAGCGCCCGGCCCGCGCCCGGCAATGCTTTGCATGTAGAGGTATATCCCTAAGCTCATCGGCGCCTGGCTTTCGGTCGAGACCAGCACCAGCGTGGCCGACAGCTCCACCGCCGCCGTGATGAAGCTGGTCACGAAACCGGCCAGGATGCCGCCGGCCATCAACGGCACCGTCACGCGCCGTATGGTGGACAGGCGCGACGCGCCCACGCTTTGCGCCGCCTCCTCCAGCGACACATGCACCTGCTGCAGTGCCGCCATGCACGAGCGCAGCGCATAAGGCAGGCGCCGCACGGCGTAGGCCAGCATGATCAGCACCCAGGTCTGAACGACGAGCTGATCGCTGCCCGGCAGCGTCACGCCCTTGAACAGCCGCAGATAGCCAATCGCCAGCACCAGACCGGGAATGGCCAGCGCGGCCGAGGCCAGCCAGTCCAGCCACTGGCGCGCCGGCAACCGCGTGCGCAGAATCAGGTAGGCGATGGCCGTGCCTATGACCACGTCCAGCCCGGCGGCCAGCACGCAGTACAGCAGGGTGTTGGCCATCATGCCGCGCGCGTCGCTGAACACGGTGGCGTAGTGCGCCAGCGTGTAGCTGTCGGGCAGCACCGAGAAGCTCCACACCTGGGCCAGCGACATCAGCAGGATGCCCGCATGCGGCGCCAGCACCACGGCCAGCACCAGAGCTATCCAGCCATAGGCCAGCAGCGCCTCCCACTTGGATAACCGCCGCTTTTGCAGCGCGCCGCCGCCCTTTTGCAGCGTGGCGTAGTCCTTGCCCTTCATCACACGCGCGGCCAGCCACAGCGCCAGGATGGAGAACACGATCATGATCACGCTGATCACATAGCCCAGCGGGTCGTCCACCCCCACCGAGGTGATGCGCAGATAGGCCTGCGGCGCCAGCATGTTGGTCACGCCCATCACCAGGGGCGTGCCCAGGTCGTCGAACACCTTGACGAAGACCAGCGCCGCGCCGGCCAGGTAGCCCGGCATGGCGAGCGGAAAGATCACGCGCCGAAAGAGCCGCCAGCCGCGCGCACCCAGGTTCAAAGCCGACTCCTCCATGGCGCCGTCGATGTTGCGCATGGCGGCCACCAGGTTCAGCAGGATGAAGGGGAAGTAGTGGATGCTCTCGACAAAGGTCACGCCCACCAGGCCATCCATGATGGGGATGGTGATGTCGAACCAGTCATTGAGAAGCAGGTTGACCGAGCCGCTGCGGCCAAAGATCAGCTGCAACGCCACCGCGCCGACGAAGGGCGGCATGATCAGCGGCAGCACGCCCAGTGTCTGTATCAACAGCGCACCGCGGAACTCGAAGCGCACCGTCAGGTAGGCCAGCGGCAGCGCGATGACGCTGGCAAAAAAGGTGCTGGCCAGTGCCACCCACAGGCTGTTGAAGAAGGACTCGCGAAACACCAGCTGGTCGAAAAAATTGCCAAAATGGCCCACGGTCAGCGCGCCGGTGTCGGTGACGAAAGCGGTGTAGATCACCGTGCCCACGGGCAGGATCAGAAACACCAGCAAGAAGGCCAGGATCAGCGCAAAGGCGATCCAGGGCCCCAGGCCGGCAGATGCGCGCGGCGCACGCGCGGCGGTCGATAGGTGAGCAACGGGCATGGCGTTCGATCACACCCGCCGCCCAGAGCGGCAGATGTGGCGGTCTTGAATAATGGATTTATCGGGCCAGGCCGCGCGCTTCGTCCGCCAGCTGCTTGGCACGCACATAGTTGGCGCGCGCCTTCTCCGACCACAGCTGCTCCATGCCCGTCAGCTCCTTGGCCACGGCGACGTCGCGCCGGCTCTTGCGAAACAGCTCCAGGAACTCGGGGTTCTTCACGTTATCCGCGCCCACCAGCGGCGTATAGGCCAGGCTGCGCGCCTGCGCTAGTAGCTCGCTGCCCCGGGCGTTAGGCCTGGCCTTGAGCGCGGCCGTGGCCTCGTGGATGGACTTGGTCGCGGCCTGCAGCTCCTTGAGGCGGAAGGTCACCATCTGGTCGAACAGGCTGATGACCACGGGGTAGCGCTGGCCCGACAGCTCGGTGTTGAACTGCACCTTGGCGCGCTTGGCGATGTCCTGCGGCACGGGGTAGCCTGCGGGGGCCTTGAGCATGGAGTACGGCAGTATCGGCAGGCGGCCGATCTTGGGGTCGAACAGAATCTGCTGGCCCGCCGCCGACATGGTGTAGGCCATGAACTGCTTGGCCTCGGCCGCGTTCTTGGCGCCGGCGACCAGGGCGATATTGGCCGGCACCACGGCCGTCATGCTGGGGTAGGTGAAGTCCACCGGATAGCCCGAGTACTTGCCCGCCAGCGCCAGGAAGTCGATCACGATGCCTATGCCGTACTGGCCGTTGTTCACGCCGTCGGGCACGGCAAAGCTGCGGTCGGTGACGGCGGCGGCGTTGCCCATGATCTGCAAGAGCTGCGACCAGCCCTTGTCCCAGCCCTCGCCCTGCAAAATGGTCTCCACCGTGAGCTGCGTCGTGCCCGAGCGCGAGGGCGACGAGATGGCGACATGGCCAAAGTACTCGGGCCGCGTCAGGTCGCTCCACTCCCTGGGCGCCGCCAGCTTGTGCGCCTTGATGTAGCGCGTGTTCCACGAAATGCCGTAGCCCGCCAGCGCCTGGCCGTAGTACATGCCCTTGGGGTCGTTGAGCGGGTAGTTGCCTATCTTCTCCGGCGCGCTTTTGTTGACCACCTCGGGCGCCTTTTGCAGCAGCTGGTAGCTGGCCAGCACCTCGAAGGCGTCGGGTGCGCTGGCCCACATCACGTCGGGGCGCTGGCCCTCGGGCAGCTCGCGGATGTAGGCCACGGCGGCCGTGGTGTTCTTGTTCAGGATCTCGATCTTGATGCCCGGGTGGGCGGCCTCGAAGGCCTTCTGGTAGGCCGTGGTCAGCTCCTTGGGGAAGGACGTGATCACCGTCACCTGGCCCGCAATGGCCGGTAGCGCCAGCCCACAAAAACCTGCCGCCAATGCCGCTGCCACAATGCTGCGCTGCATGTCTGCCTCCTTATCGTGATGGATGTGCCGGCACTGTATAACCCGGGCGGCGCGCCTGCCTATCATGGTTTGCGCGGCAGCCCCCTCTCCCCGTGCAACCGGCCACGCAACCACTGTCCAGAGCCCATGTACCAAGCCCTACGCCCCTGCCACAGCGACAGCGTGCGCATCCGCACACTCACCTACCAAGTACGCACCTGGGGGGCAGCCCAGCCAGGCACGGCGCCGCTGGTGCTGCTGCACGGCTGGATGGACGTGGGCGCGTCCTGGCAGTTCGTGGTCGATGCCTTCGGCGAGGCCTTTGCCGCCGGGCGCCTCATCATCGCCCCCGACTGGCGCGGCTTTGGCGGCTCGCGCCTGCCCGCGCCCTGCGACGGCCACCATTTCGTGGACTATCTTGCGGATCTGGATCAGCTGCTGGACCACTATGCGGGCGCGCAGCCGGTGGACCTGGTGGGCCACAGCATGGGCGGCAACGTGGCCATGATGTATGCCGGCGCGCGGCCGGCGCGCATACGCCGACTGGTGAACCTGGAGGGCTTTGGCATGGCCCCCTCCAACCCCGCCCAGGCCCCCGGGCGCTATGCGCAGTGGATGGACGAGATTCGGCAATGGGAGCGCGGCGAGATGGACCTGAAACCCTACGACAGCGCCGACGGCGTGGCCCTGCGCCTGATGAAGACCAACCCGCGTCTGGCCAGCGACAAGGCCTGCTGGCTGGCGCGCCACTGGGCCGGCGCGGACGCGCAGGGGCGCTGGCATATCCTGGGCGACGCGGCGCACAAGATCGTCAACCCGCACCTGTACCGCGTGGACGAGGCTCTGGCGCTGTACGCGGCCATCACCGCCCCCGTGCTCTCGGTGCATGCCAGCGACGACAGCCTGGGCCGCTGGTGGAAGGGCCGCTACACGCTGCAGGACTACCACCAGCGCCTGGCCCATGTGGCCGACAGCCGCAGCGCGCTGGTGCAGGACGCCGGCCATATGCTGCACCACGACCAGCCCCAGGCCGTGGCGGCGCTGATCGAGGATTTTCTGGCAGACAAGATGCCTGCCTGACAATCCCGCCTCGGGCTGCGCCGAGGCGGCCAAAAAATTAAGCAAAACAGCCGGTTTGCGCTCACCCAACAAGCGCTTACAGCTACTATTTTTGAAGCAAACAGAAAGCAAACACCCATGAACGACAAGCAGCCAGCCATACGCATCGCCATCGTCGGCCACGGCAACCTGGGCCGTGGCGTGGAGTCGGCCATCGCCAACAACCCCGACATGACCATTGCCGGCATCTACACGCGCCGCGACCCGGCGCAGCTCCAGCCCCTGACCGCGGGCGTGTCCGTGTACCCCATGGACGCGCTGGCCGGCCACAAGGACAGGATCGACGTGCTCATCCTCTGCGGTGGCTCCAAGGACGACCTGCCGCGCCAAAGCCCGGAGCTGGCGGCGCAGTTCAACCTGGTGGACAGCTTTGACACCCATGCGCGCATCCCCGCGCATTTCGCCGCCGTCGACGCCGCCGCGCAGGCGGGCAAGACCACGGCGCTGATCTCGGCCGGCTGGGACCCGGGCATGTTCTCCATCAACCGCGTGCTGGGCGAGGCCCTGCTGCCCGACGGCGCCACCTACACCTTCTGGGGCAAGGGCCTGAGCCAGGGGCATTCCGACGCCATCCGCCGCGTCAGCGGCGTGGCCGGTGGCGTGCAATACACCATCCCCGTGCCCGAGGCCGTGGACCAGGTGCGCAGCGGCGTGCGCCCGCAGCTGACCACGCGCGAGAAGCACCGGCGCGACTGCTTCGTGGTGCTGGCCCCGGGGGCGGACGCCGAGGCCGTACGCCAGGCCATCGTCACCATGCCACACTACTTTGACGAGTACGACACCACGGTGCAGTTCATCAGCGCCGAGCAGCTGGCGCGCGAGCATGGCGCGATGCCGCACGGCGGCTTCGTGATCCGCAGCGGCAACACCTCGGCCGCCAACAAGCAGGTCATCGAATACCGGCTGCAGCTCGATAGCAACCCCGAATTCACCTCCAGCGTGCTGGTGGCCTACGCACGCGCCGTGCACCGCATGGCCCAGGCCGGGCAGTTCGGCTGCAAGACGGTGTTCGACGTGGCCCCCGGCCTGCTGTCGCCGCAAAGCCCGGCCGAGCTGCGTGAGCGGCTGCTGTAAACCCAGACAATATCAGTCAAAAATGGCTCTGGCGCTTGTACATCAAGCGTCATTAGCTCTTTTTTTGATAGTTACAGCAAACCATACCCCGCCCCTGCGTGGCGCCAAGTCCGGCAACCACGGGCGCCATCACGCGTCATGAGAAAATCGCGGGTTATCACCAAAGAAACACACAGGACACCCGCACCATGGAAGCAGAACACATCAACCAGATTGGCAACACCCTCGAAGACCTGAGCGCTCGCACGGCCGAGCTACGGAGGTATCTTTGACTACGATGCCAAGTACGAACGCCTGCGCACGGTAAACGCCTCGCTGGAAGACCCGGCCTGCTGGAACGACCCGAAGAAGGCCCAGGAACTGGGCAAGGAAAAGAAGTCCCTCGACGCCGTGGTGCTGACGCTGCAAAAGCTGACGGCCGAGCTGGCCGACAACCGCGAGCTCTACGAGATGAGCTACGAGGAAGACGACGAAGCCGGGCTGCTCACCATAGAGGCCGAGACCGCCAAGCTGCTGCCGCTGATCGAGGAGCTGGAGTTCCGCCGCATGTTCGGGCGCGAAGCCGACCCGCTCAATTGCTACATCGACATCCAGGCCGGCGCCGGCGGCACCGAGGCCTGCGACTGGGCCAGCATGCTGCTGCGCCAGTACCTGAAGTACGCCGAGAGGAAGGGCTTCAAGGCCACGGTCGACGAGGAAACCCCGGGCGACGTGGCCGGCATCAAGAGCGCCACCATCCACATCGAGGGCGACTACGCCTATGGCCTGCTGCGCACCGAGACCGGCGTGCACCGCCTGGTGCGCAAATCGCCGTTCGACAGCTCGGGCGGGCGCCACACCTCGTTTGCCAGCCTGTTTGTCTATCCCGAGATCGACGACTCGATTGAGATCGACATCAACCCCGCCGACGTGCGCACCGACACCTATCGCGCCAGCGGCGCCGGCGGCCAGCACATCAACAAGACGGATTCGGCCGTGCGCCTGACGCACATGCCCACCGGCATCGTCGTGCAGTGCCAGGACGGACGCAGCCAGCACAGCAACCGCGACGTGGCCTGGCAGCGCCTGCGCTCCAAGCTCTATGAGCTGGAGATGCAAAAGCGCATGGAAGCGCAGCAGGCCCTGGAGGAGACCAAGACCGACGTCGGCTGGGGCCACCAGATCCGCAGCTATGTGCTGGACAACAGCCGCATCAAGGATTTGCGCACCAACGTCGAAATATCGGCCACGCAAAAGGTGCTCGATGGCGACCTGGATGCGTTCATCGAGGCCTCGCTCAAGCAGGGCCTGTAAAAAAGAAGGACTAGCACGATGAAAGAAGGACAAGCCAAGGCCATTGAGCGCCTGGACTACGCCCCGCCGGCGTTCTGGATCGACAGCGTGGATCTCACGTTCGACCTGGACCCGGCCAAGACCCGCGTCCTGAACAAGATGCAGGTGCGCCGCAACAGCGCCGCCGCGCCCCAGGCCCTGCGCCTGCTGGGCCAGGAGCTGAACCTGGCGCGCGTGCTGGTCAATGGCGCGGGGACCTCGTTCAAGATCGAGGGCGACGAACTGGTGCTGGAGAACCTGCCGGAGGGCGACGCGCCCTTCGCGCTGGAGATCTTCACCACCTGCGCGCCCGCCAAGAACACGCAGCTGTCGGGCCTGTACGTGAGCCAGGGCACCTTCTTCACGCAGTGCGAGGCCGAGGGCTTTCGGCGCATCACCTACTTCCTGGATCGTCCCGACGTCATGGCCAGCTACCAGGTGCTGCTGCGCGCGAGCAAGGCCGACTATCCGGTGCTGCTCTCCAACGGCAACCTGGTGGAGTCCGGCGAACTCGACGACGGCCGCCACTTCGCCCGCTGGCAAGACCCGCACAAAAAGCCCAGCTACCTGTTCGCCCTGGTGGCCGGCAAGCTGGTGGCGCGCGAGCAGCAGATCACCAGCCGCGCCGGCAACAAGCACCTGCTGCAGGTCTGGGTGCGCCCGGGCGACCTGGGCAAGACCGAGCACGCCATGAACTCGCTGATGGCGTCCATCGCCTGGGACGAGGCGCGCTTTGGCCTCACGCTGGATCTGGAGCGCTTCATGATCGTCGCCACCAGCGACTTCAACATGGGCGCCATGGAGAACAAGGGCCTGAACATCTTCAACACCAAGTACGTGCTGGCCAGCGAGGCCACGGCCACCGACACCGACTTCGCCAATATCGAATCCGTCGTCGGCCACGAGTACTTCCACAACTGGACGGGCAACCGCGTCACCTGCCGCGACTGGTTCCAGCTCTCGCTGAAAGAGGGCCTGACGGTGTTCCGCGACCAGGAGTTCAGCCAGGACATGGCGGGCAGCCCGTCGGCGCGCGCCGTCAAACGCATCGAGGACGTACGCGTGCTGCGCACCGCGCAGTTCCCCGAGGACGCCGGCCCCATGGCCCACCCGGTGCGCCCCGACAGCTACGTCGAGATCAACAACTTCTACACCGTCACCATCTACGAAAAGGGTGCCGAGGTCGTGCGCATGCAGCACCGCCTGGTGGGCCGCGAAGGCTTTGCCCGCGGCATGAAGCTGTACTTTGAGCGCCACGACGGCCAGGCCGTCACCTGCGACGACTTTGCCCAGGCGATTGCCGACGCCAACCCGGCCAGCCCGCTGGCCCTGCACCTGGAGCAGTTCAAGCGCTGGTACAGCCAGGCCGGCACGCCCCATGTCAAGGCCGTGGGCCAGTACGACGCCGACGCCGGCCGCTACACCCTGACCCTGTTGCAAAGCTGCGCCGCCACACCGGGCCAGCCGAACAAGCTGCCCTTCGTCATTCCCGTGGCACTGGGCCTGCTGGACGCGCAGGGCAACGCCCTGCCCCTGCAACTCGATGGCGAGGCCACGGCAGGCAGCACCGAACGCACCGTGGTGCTGACCGAGGAGAGCCTGACGCTGGGCTTCGTCAACGTCACCAGCCAGCCCGTGCCCTCGCTGTTACGCGGTTTCAGCGCCCCGGTGGTGCTGGACTATGACTACAGCGACACCGAACTGCTGACCCTGCTGGCGCATGACGGCGACGCCTTCAACCGCTGGGAGGCCGGCCAGCGCCTGATGCTGCGTATTGCTATCAATGCAATAGCTGACAGCACAATAACAGAGGGCGCAAACGGCCAAATAGACCAAAACCTTTTGCCCGACGCCCTGGTGCAGGCCATGCGCGCCGTGCTGCGCCACCCGCAGCTGGACGCGGCCTTCAAGGAGCTGGTGCTGACCCTGCCCTCCGAGAGCTACATCGCCGAGCAGCTGACGCAAGTCGATCCGCAGCGCGTGCATGCCGTGCGCGAGGCCCTGCGCCTGCAGCTGGCGCTGTCCCTGCAGGCCGACTGGGCCTGGGCCTGGGACGAGCACCAGGCCAGCGGCGCCTACCGCCCCGACGCCACCAGCAGCGGCCGGCGCGCCCTGGCCGGCCTGGCCCTGGCCATGCTGTGCCTGGCCGCGCGCGCCACGGGCGACGAGGTGTGGCCCGGCAAGACCTACCAGCGCTTCAAGATTGCTGCCAACATGACCGACCGCTTCAACGCGCTGTCGGCCCTGGTGATGAGCGGCCACGAGCTGGCCCAGCCGGCGCTGGCGCGCTTTCATGCACTGTTCAAAGACGACGCCCTGGTGCTGGACAAATGGTTTGCCCTGCAGGCCGGCAGCACCGACCGCGGCGGCAACGTGCTGCCCGCCGTCAAGGCTTTGCTGAAGCATCCCGACTTCCACATCAAGAACCCGAACCGCGCGCGCAGCGTGATCTTTAGCTACTGCAGCGCCAACCCCGGTGCCTTCCACCGGCGCGACGCCGCCGGCTACGTCTTCTGGGCCGAGCGCGTGCTGGAGCTGGACGCCCTCAACCCCCAGGTCGCGGCCCGCCTGGCGCGCGCACTCGATCGCTGGAACAAGCTGGCCGAGCCCTACCGCACGGCCGCACGCGAGGCCATCGCCCGCGTCGCCGCCAAGGCGGACCTGTCCAACGATGTGCGTGAAGTCGTCACGCGCGCTCTCGCCGATTGATTGAAAAGGAAAAGGACCCACCCATGACCGAACGCATCAGCCTGACCCGCTACCTCGTCGAACAACAGCGCGTCGATGGCCGCATCCCGCCCCAGCTGCGCCTGCTGCTGGAAGTGGTGGCGCGCGCCTGCAAACGCATCTCACAGGCCGTCAACAAGGGCGAACTGGGCGACGTGATGGGCACCGCCGGCAGCCAGAACGTGCAGGGCGAGGTGCAGAAGAAGCTGGACATCATCGCCAACGAAACCCTGATCGAGGCCAACGAATGGGGCGGCCACCTGGCGGCCATGGCCAGCGAGGAGATGGAGGGCATCTACGTCGTGCCCAACCGCTATCCGCAGGGCGAATACCTGCTGATGTTCGACCCGCTCGATGGTTCGTCCAACATCGACGTCAACGTCAGCATCGGCACCATCTTCAGCGTGCTGAAGAAGCCCGAGGGCCACCCCGGCGTGCACGACAACGACTTCCTGCAGCCCGGCACCTGCCAGGTGGCCGCCGGCTACTGCATCTATGGCCCGCAGACCACCCTGGTGCTGACCGTTGGCGACGGCGTCGCCATGTTCACGCTGGACCGCGAACAGGGCTCCTTCGTGCTCATCCGCGAGAACGTGCGCATCCCCGAGGACACCAAGGAATTCGCCATCAACATGAGCAACATGCGCCACTGGGACGAACCGGTGAAGCGCTACATCGACGAATGCCTGGCCGGCAAGGAAGGCCCGCGCGAGAAGGACTTCAACATGCGCTGGGTGGCCAGCATGGTGGCCGACGTGCACCGCATCCTGAGCCGCGGTGGCATCTTCATGTACCCCTGGGACAAGCGCGAACCCAACAAGCCCGGCAAGCTGCGCCTGATGTACGAGGCCAACCCCATGGGCTGGCTGGTGGAGCAGGCCGGCGGCGCCGCCACCAACGGCAAACAGCGCATCCTGGACATCAAGCCCACGCAGCTGCACGAGCGCGTGAGCGTGATCCTGGGCTCCAAGAACGAAGTTGAACGCGTAACCAGCTACCACAACAGTATATAATCGCGGTCTTTAGCCGGTGTAGCTCAGTCGGTAGAGCAGCTCATTCGTAATGAGAAGGTCGCGTGTTCGATTCATGTCTCCGGCACCAAATGAAAGGCCCTGATTCGCAAGAATCAGGGCCTTTTTGCTTTGCTGCCTGCCGTCAGAAGTCCAGTGGCTCGCCATCGTCCATGGACTGCTGCCGCGCCTGTGGAGCGGCGCTTTGCTGCATGGCACGGCGCTTGTGCGTGACGTGGTAGGCGGTCAGCACGCGCGCGACCACCATGTCCAGCGCCGGGCGGTGTTGGCCCTCGCGATCGGTCCAGACCTTGGGGGTGATGCTGCCGGCCACGGCCAGGCTGTCCCCGGCAACCAGCGCCAGCAGCGCTTCCACCGACGCCTCGTCGAAGGCAATGCAGTTGACGAACAGGCTTTGGCCGTCGCCACCGGCGGCCGTCATCTTGGCCGTGGCATAGGTTTTACCGGTCTTGCTGGTGCGCTGCTCAGGGTGGGCGTGCAGCTTGCCGGATATCAGGGCGTCAATCATTGGTTTGGCGTACTTGCCGGGCCGTTCAGCCACGCGCCGCAGCGCTGGCATGCAGGCAGATGGCGGCGGCGGCGCCGACGTTGAGCGACTCCTCGCCGCCCGGTTGGGTGATGCGGATGTGCTGGCGCGCGCGCAGCTGCAGCTCGGGTGAAACGCCCTGCCCTTCGTGGCCCATGATCCAGGCGCAGGGCCAGGGCAAGGCGGCACGGTGCAGCCAGTCGCCCTGGTGCGAGCTGGTGGCCAGCAGCGGCACGGCCAGGCGGTCGATGTCCTGCAGTTCCAGGCCTTCCAGCAGGCGCAGCGCAAAATGCGCACCCATGCCGGCGCGCAGCACCTTGGCCGACCACAGGGCCGCCGTGCCCTTGAGCGCGGCGATCTGCGTGAAGCCGAAGGCCGAGGCACTGCGCAGGATGGAGCCCACGTTGCCCGCATCCTGCAGGCGGTCGAGCACCACCGTGGGCGCTTGCGAATCCAGCCCCTGCTCGACCGGCAGCGGCAGCACGAAGCCCATGCGCGCAGGTGATTCGAGGCCGCTGATGTCCCGCCACAGGGCATCGGGCATCACTATTGTTTTAATAGCTGCTTGCGCATATTCAGCGGGCGCAAGAGGCCAAAAACTCTCAGAAAACACCGCAATGGCCGGACGCTGGCCACGCACCAGGGCGGCGCCGCACAGATGGTCGCCCTCCAGCCACACCCTACCCTGCTTGCGGTAGGCCGTACTGTCCAGGGCCAGGCGCCGCAGATCCTTGAGCAATGGGTTGTCACGCGACTGGATGAGGGTGGGCTTCTGGCGCGTCATGGTTGTGCGGGCGCAGCCTGCAGGGCGCGCGCCACGGGGGAAAAGGAGCGGCGGTGCTGCGGGCAGGCGCCATGCGCCTGCAGGGCTGCCAGGTGTTCGGCCGTGCCGTAGCCCTTGTGGCCGGCAAAGCCGTATTGCGGATATTGGTCGTGCAGCTGGGCACACCAGCGGTCGCGCGTGACCTTGGCGACGATGGAGGCGGCCGAGATGGCGGCCACCTTGGCATCGCCCTTGACGACGGCCTCGGCCGGAACATCCAGCACAGGCAGCCGGTTGCCGTCCACCAGCGCCAGACGGGGTTTGAGGCGCAGGCCCTGTACGGCGCGGCGCATGGCCAGCATGGTGGCCTGCAGAATGTTGAGCCGGTCTATCTCTTCCACGCTGGCTTCGGCAATGCTGCAGCAAAGGGCCTTGGCGCGGATCTCATCGAACAGCCGCTCGCGCCGGGCCGCCGTGAGGGCCTTGGAGTCGGCCAGGCCGGCAATGGGCTGCAGTTCGTCCAGGATGACGGCGGCGGCGACCACGGGGCCGGCCAGCGGGCCGCGGCCGGCCTCGTCCACACCGGCAACCAACAGGCCGGGCGCATGCCAGTTGAGGTTGCCCTGCTCAAGCCAGGATTTCTTGGATGGCATTGGCGGCCAGTCGTGGCGTGTCGCGTTGCAGCTCTTCATGCAGCGCGGTGAAACGTTGATGCAGCGCGTCCAGGCGCGCCGGCGGCGCGTCCAGCCACTGCTGCACCGCACCCGACAGGGCCTCGGGCGTGGCAGCGTCCTGCAGCAACTCGGGCACGACGAAGTCGCGGCACAGGATGTTGGGCAGGCCCACCCAGGGCTGCAGCTGCTTGCCACGCATCAGGCGCCAGCTGATGGGGTGCATGTGGTAGGCAATGACCATGGGGCGCTTGAACAGCGCCGCCTCCAGCGTGGCCGTGCCGCTGGCGATCAGCGTCACGTCGCAGGCGGCCAGCACCTGGTGCGACTGGCCGGTGACAATCTGCAGCTGCTCCAGCACGCCGCAGTCGCGCGCGATCTGCTCGATGCGCGCACGCAGTGCGGGCACCGCAGGGACTACCATTTTGATAGCATTCCGCGCTTTACTGATAAGCGCTGCGGCCTGAAAAAATGGTTTTGCGATGTAGGCGACCTCGGCCGATCGGCTGCCGGGCAGTATCGCCAGCACCTCGTCCTGCGGTGCCAGACCCAGCTGGGCGCGTGCGGCCAGCTTGTCCGGCTGCATGGGGATGACGCTGGCCAGCGGGTGCCCCACATAGGTGGCGGCTATGCCATGGCGCGCCAGCAGCTCGGGCTCGAATGGAAAGATGCACAGCACATGGTCGGCCGCGGCGCGGATCTTGTCCACGCGGTTGGCGCGCCAGGCCCAGATCGACGGGCAGACAAAATGCACGGTCTTCACGCCGGAGTTGCGCAGATCGGCCTCCAGGCCCAGGTTGAAGTCGGGCGCATCCACGCCTATGAACACATCGGGCCTGTCGGCCAGCAGGCGCGTGCGCAGTTGTTTGCGGATCTTCAGGATGCCCAGCAGGCGCCGCACCAGCTCGATGCTGTAGCCATGCACGGCCAGGCGTTCGCTGGGCCACCAGGCGTCAAAACCACGCTCAGCCATGCGTGGCCCGCCTATGCCCATGCTGGCCACACCGGGCCACTGGGCGCGCAGGCCGTCGAGCAGCAGGCCGGCCAGCAGGTCGCCCGAGGTTTCACCGGCCACCATGGCAACGCGGGGAGAGATGCCAGCCATTGCGCCGGAAAAAATATCAGCGCGCAATGCCGCGCTGCGATGCGGCGATGAAGTCGCGCAGCAGGGCGATGTCGCCATCGGCCTCAGGGTGCTGCTGCGGCAGCTCGGCCATGGCCGAGAGTGCCGCCTCCAGCGTCAGGCCCTGGCGGTACAGCAGGCGGTAGGCCTGCTTGATGGCGGCCACGCGCTGCGCCGAGAAGCCGCGCCGGCGCAGTCCCTCCAGGTTCAGGCCGCGCACGGCCAGCGGGTTGCCGTCCACCATCATGAAGGGCGGCACATCCTGAGAGATATGGCTGGCAAAGCCCGCCATGGCATGCGCGCCTATGCGGGAATACTGGTGCACCCCCGTCAGCCCGCCGATGATGACCTGGTCGCCGACCTGCACATGGCCGGCCAGCGTGGCGTTGTTGGCCAATATCACCTGGTTGCCCACCACGCAGTCGTGCGCAATGTGCACATAGGCCATGATCCAGTTGTCGTCACCGATACGGGTCACACCCTGATCCTGCACCGTGCCGGTGTTGAAGGTACAGAACTCGCGGATGGTGTTGCGGTCGCCAATCTCCAGGCGCGTCGGCTCGCCGGCGTACTTCTTGTCCTGCGGCGCGGCGCCCAGCGAGGCGAACTGGAAGATGTGGTTGTCCGCGCCTATCGTCGTGTGGCCCTCGATCACGCAGTGCGGCCCGACGCTGGTGCGCGCACCTATGCGCACATGCGCACCAATGATGGCGTACGGCCCCACCGTGGCGCTGGGGTCGATCTGCGCCCCGGCGGCGACGACCGCCGTGGGGTGGATGTGGCTCGCGGGCTGCTGCATCAGCCGCCGACGTTGCGCATGGTGCACATGAGCTGCGCCTCGCAGGCCACCTCATCGCCCACACGGGCCACGCCGTTGAACTTCCAGACACCACCGCGCACGCGGTCGATGGTGATTTCGAGGATCAGCTGGTCGCCCGGCTCCACCGGGCGCTTGAAGCGCGCGCCGTCGATGCCGACAAAGTAGTAGATGTTGTTCTCGTCGGGCACCTGGCCCATGGCGTCGAAGGCCAGCAGGCCGGCCGCCTGGGCCAGCGCCTCAAGAATCAGCACGCCGGGCATGACCGGGCGGCCCGGGAAATGGCCGGTGAAGTATGGTTCGTTGAAGGTGACGTTCTTGATGGCCCGGATGCGCGTGTTGCGCTCGAGCTCCACCACCCTGTCCACCAGCAGGAAGGGATAGCGGTGCGGCAGTTGCTTGAGGATTGCGTGAATGTCCATCATTGTTGTGTGGCGCTCTGGTCGCCTTGTCGTGCTTGTTCAAGGGCCTTGATGCGTTCGCGCAGCTTGTACAGCTGCCGCAGCGTGGCCGCGTTCTTTTCCCACTTGGAATTTTCGTCCATGGGGAACACCCCGGTGTACTGCCCGGGCCGTGCAATCGAATGCGTGACCACCGTGTTGGTGGAGACATGCACATTGTCCGCCAATTGCAGGTGCCCGACGATGGACGCCGCCCCCGCAATGGTGCAATGCGCCCCTATGCGCGTGCTGCCGGCCACGGCCGAGCAGCCCGCCATGGCGGTGTGCCGACCGATGTGCACGTTGTGCGCGATCTGGATCAGGTTGTCCAGCTTGACGCCGTCCTCAATCACCGTGTCCTCGAGTGCGCCGCGGTCTATGCAGGTGTTGGCGCCTATCTCCACATCGTCGCCAATGCGCACCGCGCCCAGCTGCTCGATCTTGATCCACTCGCCCCGCTGGCGCGCAAAGCCAAAGCCGTCGGCGCCTATGACCACGCCCGGATGCACCAAGCAGCGCGCGCCCACGCGGCAGCGCTCGCCCACCGTGACGCGGGACTTGAGCACCGTATGGGCACCGATCACGGCCCCGCGCTCGACCACGCACAGCGGGCCTATCGTGGCCGTCGGGTGGACCTGGGCCTGCGCGTCGACCACCGCGCTGGCATGAATGGCGGGCACCGGGGCCTGGCCTTGCGCGCGCACCCACAGCTGGGTGACGCGGGCAAAGTACGCATAGGGGTCATCGGTGACGATGCAGGCGCCGCGCGCCAGCGCCGCGGCGCGCATGGCCGGCGCCACAATCACGCAGGCCGCCCGGGAGGCGGCCAGCTGCGACTGGTAACGCGGGTTGTTCAGAAAGGCCAGGTCGCCCTCACCGGCCGTCTCCAGCGGTGCTATGCGCTGGATTTGCGTGTCTGCGCTGGCTCCTTCAAGGCTGCCCCCGAGTGCATCGACGATTTGCCCGAGCCGCAAACTCACGCCTGGCCTGTATTGGTGCGCCCGCGCTTTACTTGCCGGAGTTGCCGGCAGCGTTCATGGCCTTGATCACCTTGTCGGTGATGTCGTGCTTGGGGTTGATGTACACCGCTTCCTGCAGGATGACGTCGTACTTCTCGGCCTCGGCCAACTGCTTGACGACCTTGTTGGCGCGCTCGAGCACCTGGCCCAGTTCTTCGTTCTTGCGCGCGCCCAGGTCTTCCTGGAACTCGCGGCGCTTGCGCTGGAAGTCACGATCCTGATCGACCAGCTGGCGCTGGCGCGTCACGCGCTGGCTCTCGGCCATGGTGGGGGCCTCGCGCTCGAATTTCTCGGTGGCGCTCTTCAGGGCATTGCCCATGTCCACGAGCTCTTTCTCGCGCTTGGAGAACTCCTGCTCCAGCTTGGCCTGCGCCGTCTTGGCGGTGTTGGCCTCGCGGAAGATACGGTCGGTATTGACGAAGCCGGCCTTGAACTCCTGGGCCTGGGCAGGCACGGCAGCGGCCAGGGAACCCAGCAGAAAAACCAGGGGAATATGGCGGGAAAGAGATTTCATTAGAAGGACGTTCCGATTTGGAATTGCAGTTTCTGGATTCTATCGCCGGCAAACTTTCGCACCGGCTGCGCATAGGCCAAACGCAGCGGGCCCAGCGGAGAAATCCAGCTCAGGCCCAGGCCCGCGGAAGCGCGCAGCTCGCTCAGCTCCCAGTTGTCATTTTCGCCGTAGACGTTGCCGGCATCGACGAAGGCAAACCAGCGCAGCGTGCGGTCATTGCCGGCGCCGGGGAACGGCGCAATCAGCTCGGCGTTCAGCGTGATCTTCTTCGGGCCGCCCAGCGAGGCGCCGGTCACGTCACGCGGGCCCAGCGTACCCTGGTCGAAACCGCGCACCGAGCCCAGGCCGCCCGAGTAGAAGTTCTTGAACACCGGGAAGGGCTGGCCATTCATGCCCTTGCCCAAGCCCAGCTCGCCATTGAAGGCAAAGGTGTATTGCTTGTTCAGCGGAATGTATTGCTGGTACTGGTAGTTGCCGCGGATGTAGCGCGCGTCGCCAGCCACGGCCCACTCGGTATTCAGCCGCTGGTAGCGGCCAGAGTTGGGCGCCAGCGCGCTGTCGCGGTTGTCGCGTGACCAGCCGATGGTCAGCGGCAGCGACCAGCTGGTGTCGCCAAATTCGCGTGCATAGGCCAGATAGGCGGCAGGGATGTTGGTGCCGGACTTGATCTGTGTCTGCTCCAGGCCGCCACCGAAAAACACGGTGTCGTTCTCGCTGAACGGCACGCCAAAGCGCACGCTGGCGCCGGCCGTGACCAGTTCGTAGTCGCCGCCCTGGTGCTGGTAGGGCTTGGCCGTGCGGTAGTACAGATCCAGCGTGCGCGAGATACCGTCCTGCGTGAAATACGGGTCGGTGGTGGAGAACACCAGCGTGCGGCGGTACTTGCTGGTGTTCACATCCACGCCCAGGTAGTTGCCCGAGCCAAAGACGTTTTCCTGCTTGATGCCGAACGACAGCGAGACCTTCTCGGCGCTGGAAAAACCCGCGCCCAGCTGCAGCGAGCCGGTGGGCTTTTCGACCACGTTGATGACCAGGTCCACCTGGTCGGGCGAGCCGGGCACCTCCTGCGTCTCGACGTTGACCTCGGTGAAGAAGCCCAGGCGGTCGACGCGGTCGCGCGACAGCTTGATCTTGTCGCCGTCGTACCAGGAGGCCTCGTACTGGCGGAACTCACGGCGCACCACGGCGTCGCGCGTGCGGTTGTTGCCGCTGACCTGGATGCGGCGCACATAGGCGCGGCGCGCGGGCTCGGCGCGCAGCACCAGGGCCACGCGGTTGTTCTCACGGTCGATCTCGGGCACGGCCTCGACGCGCGCGAAGGCGAAGCCGAAGTTGCCAAAATGGTCAGTGAAGGCCTTGGTGGTTTCCGCCACCTTGTCGGCGTTGTAGGGCTCGCCGGGGCGGATGGTGATCAGGGACTTGAACTCGTCGTCACGGTCGAGATAGCTGCCCTCCAGCTTCACACCCGAGACGACGTAGCGCTGGCCCTCGGTGACGTTGATGGTGATGGAGATGTCCTGCTTGTCCGGGGAGATGGCTACCTGCGTGGAGTCGATGCGGAACTCCAGGTAGCCGCGCGCCAGGTAGTAGGAGCGCAGCGTCTCCAGATCCGCATTGAGCTTGGCGCGCGCGTAGCGGTTGCTCTTGGTGTACCAGCTCATCCAGCCACCCGTGTCCTGGTCGAACAGGCCCTTGAGCGTGGATTCGCTGAAGGCCTGGTTGCCGACGATGCGGATGTCCTTGATTTTGGCGGGTTCGCCCTCGGTCACCGTGAAGGTCAGGTTGACACGGTTGCGCTCTATCGGCGTGACGGTGGTCACGACCTCGGCGCCATACAGGCTCTTGTTGATGTACTGGCGCTTGAGCTCCTGCTCGGCGCGATCCGCCAGGGCCTTGTCGAACGGGCGGCCTTCGGTCAGGCCCACGTCGCGCATGGCCTTCTTCAGGGTGTCCTTGTCGAACTCCTTGGTGCCGGCAAATTCGACGTCGGCGATCGTCGGGCGCTCTTCCACCACCACCACCAGCACATTGCCGGTGGCCTCCAGGCGCACGTCCTTGAACAGGCCCAGGGCAAACAGCGCGCGGATCGCGGCGGCGCCCTTCTCGTCGTTGTACTCGTCACCCACGCGCAGCGGCAGCGACGCGAAGATGGTGCCGGGCTCGACGCGTTGCAGGCCCTCGACGCGGATGTCCTGCACCTTGAAGGGCGCCAGCGCCCAGGCGGCTTGGGTGGCAAAGGCCATGGCCACAAGGGCCGATGCGGTGCGCACGCCCAGGCGATTGATGTGTTTTCTCATGAGTGAAGCTGAAGCCGCCGCTACCGCGCAGCAGCGGCAAAAAGTTAGCCAAATAGCCGGGTGAGATCGTTGAACAGGGCAATGGACATCATCAGCAGGAGCACCGCGACGCCCCCGCGCTGCAGCCGTTCCATCCAGGCGTCGGATACGCTGCGCCCGGTCAGAGCCTCCCAAAGATAATACATCAGGTGCCCACCGTCCAAGACCGGCAGCGGCAGCAGGTTCAGCACCCCCAGGCTGACGCTGATGAGGGCCAGAAACGCCAGGTATTGCGTCAACCCCATGCTGGCCGAGCGGCCCGCATAGTCGGCAATGGTCAGCGGCCCGCTGAGGTTCTTGACCGAAGCCTCGCCGATCACCATGCGGCCCAGCATGCGCAGCGTGAGCACCGACACCTCCCAGGTGCGCTCGGCGCCCTTCCACAGGCCCTCGGTGGCGCCGTAGCGCACGTTCACCATCTCGGGCGCTGCGCCCACATAGGCGCCTATGCGCCCCACGGAGCCACTGGCCTCCTGCACCACATCGGCCTGCACCAACAGATCCAGCTGCCGGCCATCGCGCTCGACGCGCCAGGCCAGTGCCTGCGACTGGCCGCTGCGCCCGCTGGTGCGGATCAGCTCCCGCAGCTGGCTGCCGTCAACCACATCGCCGGAGCCTACGCGCAGCACCAGGTCACCGGCGCGCAGGCCGGCGCGTTCGGCCGCGCCACCGGCCACCAGCTCGCCCAGCACCGGGCGCGTCCAGGGGCCGACGATGCCAATCCTGCGAAACAGGTGTGCATCGGCCTCGCGCACCTCCAGCTTGTTCAGCGGCAGCACCAGCTCACGCTGGGCCGAGCCACGCTGTGGCTGGAACTGCAGGCGCACGCTCTCGCCATCTAGGGCGCCACGGGTGAGCGTCCAGCGCAGACCCTCAAACGAGCGCACGGGCTCGAAGTCACCCTCGCCCAGGGCGGCGCCAAGCACCAGCTCGCCCCCGTGCAAACCCGCCTGCTGCGCGATGGAGCCGGCCACCGGGCTGGCCAGCACGGCCTTGGGCTCGTCCACCCCACTCCAGTTGACGGTGGCATACAGCAGCACAGCCAGCAGCAGGTTGGCCATCGGCCCGGCGGCGACGATGGCCGCGCGCGCGCGCAGTGGCTGGGTGTTGAAGGCCAGATGGCGATCTTCAGCGGCGACGGGTGCCTCGCGCTCGTCGAGCATGCGCACATAGCCGCCGAGCGGAAACGCACCGATGACAAACTCTGTCGGCGAACCCTTGCGCTGCCAGCGCAGCAGCGGCCGGCCAAAGCCCACCGAGAAGCGCAGCACCTTCACGCCGCAGGCAACCGCCACGCGGTAGTGGCCGTACTCGTGCACGGCTATCAGTACGCCCAGTGCGACGATAAAGGCGGCGATGGTGAGCATGCTGTGGCCTCCTTAAAAAAACATAGCTGCTACCGCTTTATTGGCAATGGTTTCAGGCTTGAAAAATCTGAAAATCATTGCCAATCAAGCGCGAACAGCTCACTTAATTGAGTCGCTGCGCCAGTTCCTGCGCCACGGCGCGGGTCTCGGCATCCAGTGCCAACAGGGCGTGCAGCGTATCCGGATTGGAGGGCTGGACGGCCGCCAAAGTTGCAACATTCAGCGCATGGATCTGATCGAAGCGTATGCGCTGCTGCAAAAAGGCCTCCACCGCCACCTCGTTGGCCGCATTCAGCACCGCCGTGGTGCCGGGGGCGGCGGCCAGCGCCTGCCAGGACAGGTGCAGGCCGGGGAAGCGGCGCGCATCCGCCTCCTCGAAGGTCAGCGCCGCCAGCTGCGTGAAGTCCAGCAGCGGAGCCCCGCTGGCGATGCGCTCAGGCCAGGCCAGGCCGCAGGCAATCGGCACGCGCATGTCGGGCGTGCCCAGCTGGGCAATGATGGAAGCGTCCTTGAACTGCACCATCGAATGGATGATCTGCTGCGGGTGGATGACCACCTTGATGTGCTCGGGCGCCAGGTCGAACAGCCAGCGCGCCTCTATCACCTCCAGCGCCTTGTTCATCATGGTGGCCGAGTCGATGGTGATCTTGCGCCCCATCGAGAAGTTGGGGTGGGCGCAGGCCTCCTCTATCGTCACGGCGCGCAGCGTGGCCGGGTCGCGCGTGCGAAACGGCCCGCCCGATGCGGTGAGCAGGATGTGATCGACGCGCCGCGCCCAGGTGGCCGGGTCTTCGGGCAGGCTCTGGAAGATGGCCGAATGCTCGCTGTCTATGGGCAGCAGCGTGGCGCCGCCCTGGCGCACCGCCGCCATGAAGACCGCGCCACCGACGACGAGGGCCTCCTTGTTGGCCAGCAGCAGGCGTTTGCCGGCGCGCGCTGCCGCCAGACAGGGCGCCAGGCCGGCGGCGCCGACGATGGCGGCCATGACGGCGTCCACCTGGTCGTGTGACGCTATTGTTTCAAGAGCATCTGGCGCTTGTAAAACCTGCGTTGACAGGTCATTTTGCTTTAACCTTTCGGCTAGCAGGCGGGCATGCGGGGCGCTGGCCATGACGGCGTAGCGCGGGCAAAATTGCGCGCATTGCGCCAGCATCAGATCCACCTGCGTGGCCGCGCTCAGGGCAAAGACTTCGTAGCGATCCGGGTGGCGCGCCACCACGTCCAGGGTGTTGGTGCCTATGGATCCGGTGGATCCGAGCACGGTCAGGCGTTGCTTCATGCGTCAGGAATAGTGAGAAAGCATCATGGCCAGTGGCAACGTGGGCAAAAGCGCATCGATGCGGTCGAGCACGCCGCCATGGCCGGGCAGCAGGCCGCTGCTGTCCTTGACGCCGGCGCTGCGCTTGATGAGCGACTCCACCAGGTCGCCAACCACGCTCATCGCCGCCATGAACAGCGCGCCGATCAGCAGCAGCCACCAGCCGCGCCGCGCCAGGTGGGTGTACAGGCTGGGCACGGCGGTCTGCCAGTGGGCGTCAGCCCATACCCAAGCCAGAGCCAGCGCCAGCACACCAGCCATGCCGCCCCAGACACCCTCCCAGCTCTTGCCCGGGCTGATGCTGGGCGCCAGTTTGCCCTTGGTGAAGCGCAGTCCGAAGGCGCGGCCGGCAAAGTAGGCAAAGATGTCGGCGGCCCAGACCAGGGTCAACACCGACAGTAGAAAGTTGATGCCTGCCACGCGTGCCTGGGCCACGGCCAGCCAGGCCAACCACAGTGCCAGCACGCCACCGACGATGCGCAGGGCGCGCGGCACGCGCGGCCAGCCGTCCACACCCACACGCAGCAGCCAGGCACCGCCCAGCACCCAGGCGGCGCCGCCCAGCGTCCACAGCCAGGGCAGCGCAAGCTGCAGCCAGCCCGCCGCCCAGCTCAGCGAGCACAGGGCCAGGCACAGCGCGCCCAGCACGAGGCTGGCACCGTGGCCCAGGCCATTCAGGCGGCCCCATTCCCAGGCGCCCGCGGCCATCATCACCAGCGTGACCACGGCAAACGGCACGAACGAGGGATAGAACAGCGCCGGCAGCAGTATGGCCAGCAGAACCAGGGCGGTGATGACACGTTGCTTGAGCATCCAAGCCCTTTCGCGAAATGAAAATGCGGCGCACCGCGCCGTTCAGGCGCGCAGCGGGTCGGGTTGCGCCGGCTGCAGTTGCTCGGAGGTCAGGCCAAAGCGGCGCTCGCGCGCGGCGTAGTCGGCAATCGCCGCGTCCAGGGCGGCCTCGTCAAAATCGGGCCACAGGCGATCGCTGAAGTACAGCTCGGAATAGGCGGCCTGCCACAGCAGAAAGTTGCTGATGCGCTTTTCGCCGCCGGTGCGGATCAAGAGGTCGGGGTCGGGCACATGGGACATGCCCATGGCGCCGTGCAGGCTGGCCTCGGTGATGGGCTCGCCGCGCGCGGCCAGCGTGGCGGCGGCCTGGGCGATGTCCCAGCGGCCGCCGTAGTTGAAGCAGACGTTGAGCGTCATGCGCACGTTGGCCGCGGTGGCGGCCTCGGCCTGCTCCAGCGCAGCGCGCATGCCCGCCGACAGGCCGGCGCGCTCACCGACGAAGCGCAGGCGCACGCCATCCTTGGTGAGCTGCGGCACCTCGCGCACCAGCGCCTTGCCCATCAGCTCCATCAGGCCGGAGACCTCGTCAGGCGGGCGGTTCCAGTTTTCGGAAGAGAACGCAAACACCGTCAACACGCGCACGCCACGCGCCACACAGGCGCGCACGCAGCGGCGCAGCGACTCCACGCCCTGGCGGTGCCCAGCTAGGCGCGGCAGAAAGCGCTTGGTGGCCCAGCGGCCATTGCCATCCATGACGATGGCAATGTGCTGCGGCCCGTGGCTGCCGTCAGGCGTTGTGCGTTGTGCGTTGTGCGTCATGGTTTCGGGCGCTGCACGCTGAACGCTCAACGCCCAACCTTTTCCATCAGATCGCCAGGATGTCCTGCTCCTTGGCCGCGACCAGGGAGTCGATCTCTGCAATGTGCTTGTCGGTGGTCTTCTGGATGTCGGCCTCGGCACGCTTTTGCTCGTCCTCAGAGGCGAGCTTGTCCTTGACCAGCTTCTTCACGGCCTCGTTGGCGTCGCGGCGCAGGTTGCGCACGGCCACCTTGGAGTTCTCGCCCTCGTTGCGCGCCAGCTTGGTCATCTCCTTGCGGCGCTCCTCGCTCATGGGCGGCATGGGCACGCGGATCAGGTCACCGAGCGACGCCGGGTTCAGGCCCAGGTCACTCTCGCGAATGGCCTTCTCGATCTTGGCGCCCATGTTCTTTTCCCAGGGCTGCACGCTGATGGTGCGCGCGTCCAGCAGGGCCACGTTGGCCACCTGCGACAGGGGCACCATGGAGCCGTAGTACTCGACATGGATGGAATCGAGCAGCTGCGGATTGGCGCGGCCCGTACGCACCTTGGACAGGTTGTTCTTGAGCGCGGTGATGGACTGGTCCATCTTCGTGTCCAGGGTCTTCTTGATGTCTGCAATCGTCATGTGAAATCCTTCAGCGGGCAGTACTGCGCGGAAAAACGCTCAAGCGTACACCAAGGTGCCTTCGTCCTCGCCCATCACCACGCGCTTGAGCGCGCCGGGCTTCAGGATGGAGAACACACGGATCGGCAGCTTCTGGTCGCGGCACAGCGCGAACGCCGTCGCATCCATGATGCCCAGGTTGCGCACCATGGCCTCGTCGAAGGTCAGCTTGGCGTAGCGCGTGGCCGTCGGATCCTTCATCGGGTCGGCCGTGTACACGCCATCGACCTTGGTCGCCTTGAGCACCAGCTCGGCGCCGATCTCGGCACCTCGAAGCGCGGCCGCCGTGTCGGTGGTGAAGAACGGGTTGCCGGTGCCGGCGGCAAACACCACCACCTTGCCCTCTTCCAGGTACTGCAGCGCCTTGGGGCGCACATAGGGCTCGACCACCTGCTGGATGTCGATGGCCGACATCACGCGCGCGGTCACGCCCTGCTTGTTCATGGCGTCCGCCAGGGCCAGGGAGTTCATCACCGTGGCCAGCATGCCCATGTAGTCGGCCGTGGCGCGGTCCATGCCCTCGGCACCGCCGGCAACGCCGCGAAAGATGTTGCCCCCGCCAATCACCACCGCCACCTGCACCCCCAGGCGCGTGACATCGACCACCTCCTGCACCATGCGCACGATGGTGTTGCGGTTGATGCCGAAGGCGTCGTCGCCCATCAGCGCCTCGCCAGACAACTTGAGCAGGATGCGCTTGTGGGCTGGTGCGGCGTTGGTCATGGGCTGGTTCTCCGTGAGGTTGGGTGAAAGTGGTGACGGGGGCAAGGGCGATCAGGCGCCCTTGGCTGCGGCGACCTGCGCGGCCACTTCGGCGGCGAAGTCGTCGGTCTTCTTCTCGATGCCCTCGCCCACCACGTACATGGTGAAGCCCTTGACGGTGGTGTTGGCGCCCTTGAGCATGGCGGCCACGGTCTGCTTGCCGTCGGCGGCCTTCACGAAGACCTGGTCGGCCAGCGAGACTTCCTTGAGGTACTTCTGCACCGAACCTTCCACCATCTTGGCGGCGATGTCGGCGGGCTTGCCGGATTCGGCGGCCTTGGCGGCGGCGACCGAGCGCTCCTTCTCGATCAGATCGGCAGGCACCTCGGCACTGGTCACGGCCACGGGCTTCATGGCGGCCACATGCATGGCCACGTCCTTGGCGGCCACGGCGTCGCCGTCAAACTCGACCACCACGCCAATGCGCGAGCCGTGCAGGTAGTGGGCCAGGTTGTTGCCGGCAAAGCGCTTGAAGCGGCGGAAGGACATGTTCTCGCCGATCTTGCCGATCAGGCCCTTGCGCACGTCTTCCAGCGTCGGGCCGAAGCCGTCTTGTTCGTAGGCCAGTTGGCCCAGGGCCTCGATGTTGGCAGGGTTGTGCTCGGCCACCAGCTTGGCGGCGGCATTGGCCATGGCGATGAAGCTGTCGTTCTTGGACACGAAGTCGGTTTCGCTGTTGACTTCGATCAGCGCACCCAGGTTGCCGCTGATGCTGGCAGCCACCACGCCTTCGGCCGTGACACGCGAGGCGGCCTTGCCGGCCTTGGTGCCCAGCTTCACGCGCAGCAGCTCCTCAGCCTTGGCCATGTCGCCGTCGGCCTCGGTCAGAGCCTTCTTGCATTCCATCATCGGGGCGTCGGTCTTGGCGCGCAGTTCTGCGACCATGCTTGCGGTAATAGCAGCCATCGGTATTTCTCCAGGTTTCAGTTCGGTTCGTTACAAGATTAATTCCGTTTCCAAATCATGCCTGTCAAGGCAAAGCAACGCCGACACGGGTGATTTAGAAGTGGAACAAGGGCTAAAAAAAAGGGGGCTCACAGGGGCCCCGCTTCTTTTGCGACGCATCGCGCGGCCCGGTATTTAGGCGGCGGAGTCCTGGACTTCCACGAATTCGTCGGAGCCCTCGGCGGCAACCGCCTTGACCACCTCATCCACGGCGTTGGCGCGGCCTTCCAGGATGGCATCGGCGATGCCACGGGCGTACAGCGCCACGGCCTTGGCCGAGTCGTCGTTACCCGGGATCACGTAGTCGATGCCCTCGGGGTTGTGGTTGGAGTCCACCACGCCGATCAGCGGAATGCCCAGCTTCTTGGCCTCGGAGATGGCGATCTTGTGGAAGCCCACGTCGATCACAAAGATGGCGTCGGGCAGGGCGTTCATGTCCTGAATGCCGCCGATGTCCTTTTCCAGCTTCTCGAGCTCGCGGGCGAACATCAGCTGCTCTTTCTTGCTCATGGACTCCAGGCCGGCTTCCTGCTGGGCCTTCATGTCCTTCAGGCGCTTGATCGAGGTCTTGACGGTCTTGAAGTTGGTCAGCATGCCGCCCAGCCAGCGCTGGTCAACGTAGGGCACGCCGGCGCGCTGGGCCTGCTCGGCCACCAGCTCACGGGCCTGGCGCTTGGTGCCCACCATCAGGATGGTGCCGCGGTTGGCGGCCAGCTGCTTGGCGAACTTCTGCGCCTCCTGGAACATCGGCAGCGACTTTTCCAGGTTGATGATGTGAATCTTGTTGCGATGACCGAAGATGAAGGGGGCCATCTTGGGGTTCCAGAAGCGGGTCTGGTGGCCAAAATGGACACCGGCTTCCAGCATTTCGCGCATGGTGACGGACATGAAAGTACTCCGAAGGTTGGGTCTAAAATCCAGCCCCAATAATTGCGCCGTGCAACATGTGTTTCATACATGTACTTTTGCAGGCCACAACACCTTGAAAGGGCTGGTTTGCGATTGGTTTTGCCGCATGACTGGCACCGATCAAAGCCGGGCAGCACTCAGCAAAACCCAAGGATTCTAGCATAGCCTCATGTTGACCGACCTTGTCTCCATGCGCAGCCAGCTGGCTGCCGGGCAGTCCAGCGCCGCCGCAGAGCTGGAGCGCTGCATTGCCGCCGCGGCCAGCCCCGCCTGCGCCCATGTATTTCGCCAGACCTGCCTGGATGAGGCGCGCGCCGCGGCCGCCGCGCCGGGCGTGCAGCTGCTGCCGCTGGCCGGCCTGGCGGTGTCGGTCAAGGATCTGTTCGACATAAAGGGGTTGCCCACGGCCGCCGGCTCCAGCGTGCTGGCCGGCGCCGCGCCGGCCACGGCCGACTGCAGCGCCGTGGCACGGCTGCGCCGCTCCGGCGGCGCTATCCTGGGCCACTCGCAGATGGTGGAATTTGCCTTCTCCGGCGTGGGCGTGAACCCGCATTTCGGCACGCCGGCCGCCCATGACGCGCGCTTTGGCGCATTGACCGGCCCGGCGCGCGTGCCGGGCGGTTCGTCCTCGGGCGCGGGGGTGTCGGTGGCGGCGGGCGCGGCCTTTGTCGGCCTGGGCTCGGACACGGGCGGCTCGATCCGCATCCCGGCGGCGCTCAATGGCGTGGTGGGCTTCAAGAACACGGCGCGCCTGGTGCCCACCGATGGCGCCGTGCCGCTATCGACCACGCTGGACACCGCCTGCGCCATCACGCGCAGCGTGCGCGATGCCATCGTGGTGCATGAAATACTGGCCGCGCGCCGCGTCACGCGCAGCCCGGCGCCGCTGCCGGCCTGGCGCCTGGCCGTGCCTTCCACCCTGTTTCTGGACAGCCTGGATGCCACCGTGGCGGCCGCCTTCGAGCGCAGCCTAGACCAGCTGCGCCGTGCCGGCGCGCAGATCACCGAGATCGCCCTGCCGCAAACTGGCGAGCTGGCCGAGGTCAACGCCACCGGCGGCTTCTCGGCCGCCGAAAGCTACGCCTGGCACCGCCCGCTGCTGCAGCAGCATGCCGCCGCCTATGACCCGCGCGTGCGGGCGCGCATCGAGCGCGGCGCCACGATGAGCGCCAGCGACTACATCGACCTGCTGCACGCGCGCCGCGCCTGGATCGCCCGCATGGAATCAGCCATGGCCGGTTTTGACGCCCTGCTCTCGCCCACCGTGCCCATCGTGGCGCCGACCATTGCCTCGGTCGCGCCTGGCAGCGAGCGCGACGCCGAGTTCTTCCGCGTCAACGCCCTGCTGCTGCGCAACACCAGCGTGGTCAACATGCTGGACGGCTGCGCCCTGTCGCTGCCCTGCCACCAGGCGGGCGAGCTGCCCGTGGGCCTGATGGTCTGGCACGCGGCGCTGCGCGACGACGCGGTGCTGAACATCGGCCTGTTGATCGAGCAGGAACTACAAAAACAATAGCTATTGGCGCTTACCATACAAGCGCTACAGGCACTTTTAACCATATTCATGCGAATTGCCATCGTGGGCGCCGGCATCGTCGGCGCAGCCACAGCCTATGAACTGGCCGCCGACGGCCATGAGGTCACCGTTTTCGAGCAGCGCGGCGCGGCCGCCGAGGAGGCCAGCTTTGCCAGCGCCGGGCTGCTGGCGCCGGCGCTGCTCACGCCCTGGGCGCAACCGGCCATGGGCGCTGGCACCCTGCGCCAGCTCTGGGGCAGCGAGGCCACGCTGCGCCTGGTGCGCGGCGCCGGCCCCTCCGGCCTGGCCTGGCTGTGGCGCTGGGCCCAGGCTGGCCGCAGCCCCACGGCCGGTGGCCTGCTGTCGGCCCTGCAGCAGCTGGGCCAGTACAGCCTGGCGCGCACACGAGCCCTGGCCGAGCAACTGGAGGTGGACATAGAAACCAGCCGCGGCGCCCTGGTGCTGCTGCGCCGGCCCGAATGCCTGCAGCGCCTGCAGCCGGCGCTGCAGCTGCTGCGCGAGGCGGGCAGCACCATCACGGACATCGATGCCGACACCGCCCGCCTCATCGAGCCCGGCCTGTCCGCCGACACCCCGCTGGCCGGCGCCCTGCATGCGCCCGATGGCGAGGCCGGCAACTGCCGGCTGTTTGCCCTGGTGTTGCGCCAGGCGGCCCAGAACCTGGGGGCGCAATTCATGTTCGGCAGCGCCGTGCGCGCCCTCACCCACGCCCCCACGGGCCTGCAGATCACCGGCGAGAGCGCCCCCCGGCGCTTCGACGCCGTGGTGCTGTGCGCGGGCCTGGCCAGCGCCGCCCTGCTGCGCCCGCTGGGGCCGCGCCTGCCGCTGCGGGCGCTGTACGGCTACACCATCAGCGCACCGCTGCGCGAGGACACGCACGCGCCGCAGGGCGCCGTGATCGACCCGCTGCACCGCCTGATCATCACGCGCCAGGGCCAGCGCGTGCGCGTCTCGGGCGGCGCCGAGATCGGCCATGGCGGCGGCGCGCAGCACGCGCCCACGCTGCAGACCCTGTACCTGGCGCTGTCGGGCTGGTTCCCGGGCGGGGCGCTGACCTCCTCGCCCCAGGTGCAGGTCTGGCGCGGCGCCCGCCCCATGCTGCCCGACGGCGCGCCGGTGCTGGGCGCCAGCGGCGTGGCCGGCCTGTGGCTGAACACCGGCCACGGCGCCTGCGGCTGGGCCCAGGCCTGCGGCAGCGCCCGCGCGCTGGCCGATGCCGTGGCCGCTCGCGCGCCGGCCGTCGATCTGCAGCCCTTTGCCCTGACCCGCTTTTGATGCCGGCCCGCCGCCGCCACAATGCCGGCATGCAGCGCATCACCGCCCACCAGTCTTACGCCCTACATGACACGGCGGCCACGCGCCGCATCGAGGCCGCCGCGGCCGCGGCCCTGCCCGAGCACACCCTGATGCAGCGCGCCGGCCGCGCCACGGCGCGCCTGGCGCTGGCCCTGGCGCCACATGCGCGCCGCATCTGGATCGCCTGCGGCGGCGGCAACAACGGGGGCGACGGGCTGGAGGCAGCCATGCTGCTGCACCGCGCCGGCCATCCGGTCGTCGTCACCTGGCTGGGCACACCGGCCACGCTGCCCGCCGACGCGCGCCAGTCCTGGCAACGCGCGCTGGACGCCGGCGTGCACTTTGCCGGCGAGCCGCCAGAGCTGGGCGCGCAGGACCTGTGCGTGGACGCGCTGCTGGGCATAGGCCTTTCGGCACAGGCCCGCGCCCACGCGCCCGATCCGCGTCTGCCGCAGTGGCTGGCCCGGATGCAGGCCAGCGCCGCGCCGACGCTGTGCGTGGATCTGCCCTCGGGCCTGATCGCCGACAGCGGCCAGTACGCCCCCGGCTTCGAGGCCCTGGCCGGCCCGGCGCGCAGCGCGCGCCATACGCTGAGCCTGCTCACGCTCAAGCCCGGCCTGTTCACCGCCCATGGGCGTGATGCCGCGGGCCAGGTGTGGCTGGACGATCTGGACGTGGATGCGCATGCCAGCCCCGCCAGCGCCCGGCTGGCAGGCCCGCCGACCGCTGCCGCGCGCCCCCATGCCAGCCACAAGGGCAGCCATGGCGACGTGGCGGTGATCGGTGGCGAAGGCCTGGGCGCGCGCGGCCTGGGCATGACCGGTGCCGCCCTGCTGGCCGCCAGCGCCGCGCTGCACGCGGGCGCGGGGCGCGTGCTGCTGGCACTGCTCGATGACGGCGCCAGCAGCGCCCTGCCCGAGCTGCCGGAGCTGATGCTGCGCCGCGTGGAGGCCCTGCGCCTGGAACAGGGCGCCGTGGTCTGCGGTTGCGGCGGCGGCGCTGCCGTGGCCGCCCGGCTGCCCGCCGTGCTGCAACAGGCGCAGCGCCTGGTGCTGGATGCGGACGCTCTGAATGCCATAGCTGCCGACGCAGAGCTGCAGCGCCTGCTGAGCGAGCGTGGCCGCCATGCCGACTGCGCCACGGTGCTCACCCCGCATCCGCTGGAGGCCGCGCGCCTGCTGGCCACCAGCGCCGCCGCCGTGCAGGCCGACCGCCTGGCCGCCGCCCAGGCACTCGCCGATCGCTACCAGTGCACGGTGCTGCTCAAGGGCTCGGGCAGCATCATTGCCGCACCGGGCCAGCTGCCGCACATCAACCCCACGGGCAATGCGCTGCTGGCCACCGGCGGCACGGGCGACGTGCTCGCCGGCCTGGTGGGCGCACGCCTGGCCGCGGGCCCGGCCGCCAGCGCCGCGGCAGCCTTTGACGCCGCCACCCAGGCCTGCTGGCAGCATGGCGCCGTGGCCGATGACTGGCGCGCGCCACAGGCCCTGACCGCATCGCGACTGGCGCAGTCCCTGCACCCATAAGGAAACAGCATGCACCCCGACAGCAACCAGATCCGCGCCCGGCGCGCCACCTTCCGCCAGCTGCATGCAGCGGGCTGCTTTGCCATCCCGAATCCCTGGGACGCGGCCTCGGCGCGCTGGCTCGCCGGCCTGGGCTTTCAGGCGCTGGCCAGCACCAGCTCGGGCCATGCCTGGTCGCAAGGCCATGCTGACGGCGGCATGCCGCTGCCGGCCGTGCTGGACTACCTGCGCAGCCTGGTGGCGGCAACCGATCTGCCCGTCAACGCCGACTTCGAGCATGGCTTTGCCGACGATGCGGCGGGCGTGGCGCGCAACGTGGCGCTGGCCGTGGACACGGGCGTGGCCGGCCTGTCCATCGAAGACTCCACCGGCCGGCCCGATGCGCCACTGCTGCCGCTGGACGAGGCGGTGCAGCGCGTGCGCGCCGCACGCGCCGCCATAGACGCCAGCGGCCAGGATGTGCTGCTCATCGGCCGGGCCGAGAACTTCTTCGTCGGCCGCCCGGATCTGGACGACGCCATTGGCCGCCTGCGCGCCTACGCCGAGGCCGGTGCCGACTGCCTGTACGCCCCCGGCATCCACACCCCCGAGCAGATCGCCGCCGTGGTGGCCGCGGTAGCGCCCAAGCCGGTGAACGTGCTGGTGGGCTCGGCCAGTACCCTCACCATGGCCGACCTGGCGGCCCTGGGCGTGCGCCGCGTCAGCGTGGGCGGCGGTCTGGCGCGCGCCGCCTGGGGCGGCTTTGACCGCGCCGCGCGCCTGCTGGCCAATGAAGGCCGCTTTGACGGCTTTGCCGACGCGCTGCCAGGCCAGCGCCTGAATCAGTTCTTTGGCGCCTGAGCGGCGGGCGCGCCGCCGCTCTCGATCAGCGCAATGCGCCGCTGCAAGGCGGCCGCCAGCACCGTATCGCCCGCCGCCTGGGCCTGGGCCGCACGCAGCAGCAGCCAGGCCAGCAGCGGCCGGCGCCAGCCCTGCTGCGACGCGGTGCTGATTGCCAGATCCGCCGTGGCCTCGGTGGCGCGGCCGGCGCGCAGCGCAGCGCCGGCGGCCACCAGGCGCGATAGTGGGTCTTCGATGCCGGCAACGGCCTGCGCGCTGGTTGCCGCCGCGCGCTGGGCGGCCGGTAGCAGCGCCGCCTGCTCAGGCGTGGCGCGGCCAGCCAGGTAGTCGGCATAGGCCAGCTGCGCAGCCGTCGCGTCGGCGCGCAGCGCGTCAAAGGCGCTGCAGGGCGCCGCCACCAGGCTGGTCGCCTGGGCGGCGCAGCGCAGCAGCTCCAGCTGGGCCAGCGCATCGGGGCGGCCGGTGCGCGCCAGCTCGGCGCGGGCGCGCTGCCACTCTTGAGCAGCCACGCGGTCATTGCCCGCCAGGTAGGCGGCGCTGGCGCGCTCGGCCGCGCCATGGGCGTTCTGCTGCCAGTCGGGCACGGGCGGCTGGTTGCCGCAGGCGGCCAATAACGCCGCCAGCAGGACGGCCAGAAAAACCCTGCATGAGACTGGCGCGCTCCATGCGCGGGCAGCCGCGCAAGGGCCGCCCCGCCGCGCTGGCTGCGTCCTCCTGCCCGGCGAAGCCGAGAGCGGGGGCTGAAGGCCGCGGCTCCAAGCCTGCCTGCGCAGGCTTGCACGGCCCTGAAGAGCTGCCGCCTCTGGCGGCTGCACGGAGGCGCGGAGCGACTCAGGGGGGTGTTGTTTCATGGCAGCCTCAGCTCCTGGTCGCGCGCAAAAGGCCATTTGCGGTTGATGTCATTGATCAGGCCCTCCAGCTTGCGCAGGTTGGCCTCGACCTCGGCGCGCAGCGCGCCCAGGTCGGCGCTGGCCTCGCGCGCGTTGGCGCCCACGGCCTGGGCCTCGGCCAGCACCGCGTCCACGCGCGTCAGGCTCTGGCGCGTGTCCTGCAGCAGGCCGCTTGCCTGCGCCACAGTGGCGCGCAGCTCGGCCACCAGGCCGGGCTGGCCGGCGGCGCCAAACACCTGGCGGTCGGCCCGGGCCACCACGGCGTCCATGCGCGCCAGCAGCTGCTGCGTGCGATCCAGCGTCTGTAGCACCTTGCGCGCATCCTGCTCGTTGCCCATGAGCACGCCCAGCGCGCCGCCCGGCGCGTTCAGCCGCTGCGTGAGCTGGCGCACCTGGGCCAGGGTGTCGTTCAAAGCCGAATCCGGGGCGCTGAGCTGCTGCAGGTTGTCGAGCAGCTGGCGCGCCGTGGCCATGAGCTGCGGGATCTCGGCCGTGGCGTCGCCGCGCAGCACCGGGCGCGCGGCGCCAGCGGCCAGCGGCGGGTCGGTCAGCACGCCGCTGTAGGCCTTGATGGTCGTGCCGCCCACCAGGCCGCGCACCAGGGTGAACACGCTGGACTCGCGCAGCCAGTGGGCGTCGCGACTGGCCACGTCCACGGCGATGCGCACATTGCCGTCGCCCGCCAGCTCGATGCGGCGCACGCGGCCTATGGGAAAGCCCGAGAACGTCATGTCCATGCCCACGGACACGCCCTCGGAGTCGTCGGCAATCAGCACCAGGCGCTGGGTGGGCTCGAAGGCGCCGCGCGCATACAGCAGGTACAGCACCGAGCCGGCGATCAGCGCCAGCGTGAGCAGCAGCAGGGCCGCGGCCTTCAGGCGCAGATGCGCCACGGGGCGCAGCAGCTCCTCGGGGGGTGGAGGTGGCAGGGTTTCAGGCATGGCTCATTCGTGATTCAGTAGTAATTACCCATCAGCGACAGCGCCTCAATGAGCAGCAGCACGGCAAACAGGCGCGCCAGGCTGGCCGGTGCGGCGCCGTCCTGGCCCAGCAGGGCGCCGGGCGGTGGTGGGTGCAGGCCGCCGGCCATGGGGATCAGCGCCACGGCCAGGCTGAACAGCAGGGTCTTGAGCGTGAACACCAGCGTGATCGAGGGCGTGAAGACCTGGCCGAACATGCGCGTGTACGCGCTCAATCCTGCCGTGGTCAGGCCGTACACGCCCAGATAAGCCATGACCAGCGCCACCACGCAGGACAGCGCCGCCAGCGTCACGCTGGCATAGGCGCCGGCGAGCACGCGCGGCAGCAACTCGACACGCAGCGGGTCGGCGCCGCGTGCGCGCCAGGCCTGCAGCACCCCCGCCTGGCGCAGCCGCGCCAGCTGCGCGCCGCTGGGAATGGTGGTGCGCATGGCGACGAACAGCGCCGCGGTGAGCGGTATCAGCTCCAGCACCAGCACGCGTATCACCATCTCCAGCGCATAGCGCGTCAGGCCGTAGCTGAGCGCGGTGACGACGACGATATGCGTGATCACCAGGCTGAGCAGCGCCGCCAGGGCGGTAAAGCCCGGCAGTATGGGCAGCGTGTCGGTGTAGATCTGCCGCGCCAGGCGATCGCGCGCGCCGCGGCCATAGCTGGACGGCGACAGCAGCAGCACCAGCACCACGGCGCCCAGGTCGATGATGCGCCACCAGCCCAGCGCCCAGCGCTGCGCGCCGCGCCACAGGCGGTCGAGGCTGGCGTCAAACATGGCGCAGCGCCGAAGCGCTGGGTTGCGGCGGCAGGTCCTGCGCCTCGGCACGCTCGTGCAGGGCTTCTATCACCTGGCAATGGTCGGCCTGGCCATCGCAGCGGCCGCGCAGGCCGCGCAGCTCTTTTTCCAGCACCCGCAGCTCGGCCAGGCGCTGGCGCACATGCGCCAGGTGCTCATCCAGCGTGGCGCAGGCCTGGTGGTCGGCCTGGTCGCTGGCGGCGTCTATGGCCAGCAGGCGGCGCACCTCATCGAGCGACATGTCCATGGCCCGGCACAGGCGTATGAAGCGCAGCCGGTGCAGGTCTGCCGAACTATAAAAACGATAGCTGTTGTCGCCCCGCACACCTGGGCGCAGCAGGCCTTCCTTCTCGTAATAGCGGATATTCGCGGCGGACACGCCCGACAGCCGGGCGGCGTCGCCTATGCGGTGCTGCGGGCTTTGCTGCGGCATGCTTGACCTTGAAGTGGCTTGAAGGTTTCCAATCATCGCATGAACCATAGCACCAGCCCTCTTGGCCATGACCATGGCCATGCGCATGACAGGCCGCACACGCATGAACACGGCGCCGCCAACACCGCCTGCAGCGCCTGCAGCAGCTGCGCCACCGACGACGACCATGACCACGGCACGCTGCCGCCCTGGCCGCGCATTGCCGCCGCGCTGGTGTTGGCCCTGGGCGCCGAAGCCGCCCACTGGCTGCAGTGGACATGGCCCGGCATGGCCCTGGCCGTAGCGGCCATCGCCCTGTCCGGCCTGGGCGTGTACCGCGCCGGGCTCAAGGACCTGGCGCGGCTGCGCCTGGGCATCAACGCGCTGATGACCGTGGCCGTGACCGGCGCCGTGCTGATCGGCCAATGGCCCGAGGCGGCCATGGTCATGGCGCTGTACGTGGCCGCCGAGCGTCTGGAGCATGGCGCTATGGACAGGGCGCGCAACGCCATCCGCGACCTGCTCAAGCTCGCCCCGGCCACGGCCGATGTGCTGCAGGCCGACGGCAGCGTGCAGCGCCTGCCCGTGGCCCAGGTGCCGCTGGGCGCCACGCTGCGCATCGCCCCGGGCGCCCATGTGCCGCTGGACGGCCAGGTCACGCAGGGCAGCAGCGCCGTGAACCAGGCCCCCATCACCGGCGAGAGCCAGCTGGCCGACAAGGCGCCGGGCGACGAGCTGTACGCCGGCAGCGTGAACCAGCATGGCGAGCTCCTGATGCGCGTCAGCGCCGCGCCGGCCGACACGCTGCTGGCGCGCATCGTGCGTGCCGTCGAGCAGGCCCAGGCCAGCAAGGCGCCGGCGCAGCGCTTCGTGGATCGCTTTGCCGCCGTCTACACGCCCATCGTCTTCGTGCTGGCGGTGCTGCTGGCGCTGGCGGCGCCGCAGTTCATGGGCTGGAGCTGGCAGCAGGCCGCCTACCAGGCGCTGGCGCTGCTGGTGATCGCCTGCCCCTGCGCGCTGGTCATCTCCACGCCGGTGACGGTGGTCAGCGCCCTCACCGCGGCGGCGCGCCGCGGCATTCTGATCAAGGGCGGCAACGCGCTGGAGGCGGCGCGCGGCCTGCGCGCGGTGGCGCTGGACAAGACCGGCACGCTGACCACCGGCAACCCGGCGCTGGTGCAGTGGCAGGCGCTGGCGGGTTTTGACGGCGCCCAGGCCGCGGCCATCGCCTGGCAGCTGGCCAGCCGCTCTGAGCACCCGGTCTCGCGCGCCATCGCCACGGGCCTGCCGGCCGTGGCGCACAACGGCGTGACCCAGCTACAGGCCCTGCCCGGCCGCGGCGTGCAGGCCGACATCGACGGCCAGCGCTGGCAGCTCGGCAACCTGCGCCTGATGCGCGAGCAGGGCCTGGCCGACGCGGCCCTGCTGGCCACGCTGGAGGAGCACGAACGCCAGGGTCGCAGCATCACTCTGCTGGCAGGCGGCGGCGCCGTGCATGCCTGGTTTGCCGTGGCCGACCCGCTGCGCGCCCATGTGCCCGAGGCCATCGCCCAGCTGCGCGCCCTGCGCGTGCAGCCCATGGTGCTGAGCGGCGACAACCCGGCCACGGTGCAGACGATCGCGGCCGAGGCCGGCATCAGCGCCGAGGACGCGCGCGGCGGCCTGCTGCCCGAGGACAAGCTGGCCGCCCTGGCCGAGCTGCAGCACCGCCACGGCCCCACGGCCATGACGGGCGACGGCATCAACGACGCGCCGGCCCTGGCGCGCGCCGACCTGGGCTTTGCCATGGGCGGCGCGCACAGCACGGCCATGGCCATGGAGACGGCGGGCGTGGTGCTGATGCACGACGACCTGCGCCGCATACCCGACACCCTGCGCCTAGCGCAGAAAACGCACCGCGTGCTGTGGCAGAACATATCCCTGGCGCTGGGCGTGAAGGCGGTTTTCTTTATGCTCGCGCTGCTGGGCCTGGCCACCATGTGGCTGGCCGTGCTGGCCGACATGGGCGTAAGCCTGCTGGTGGTGGCCAACGGCCTGCGCCTGCGCCACGCCCTGCCCGCCACTTCCGACCAGCCACGACCATGAGCCAGACCCGCCAACGCGCCGCCTTCGACTATCTGCTGCAGCAATTTGCCGCCAGCGCCGGCCAGAGCGCCGCCCAGCGCTGGCGCTACCTGGAGGCCGCCCATGTGCTGGGCCAGAACCGTCTGGCCCTGCACCTGCGCGCGCACTGGCAGATGCTGCGCTTTGCGCAGGCGCTTGGCGACCAGCATGAAGCCCGGGGGCAGCTCAGCCATCTGTGCATGGCCCCGGTGGGCCACATCGTGCGGCGCATGCCCTACGGCAACAACGGCCGCGCCATCGTGCCCGCGCTGCACCCCATGGTGCCCAGCGCGGTGCTGCGCAGCTGCATCAGTGAAGCCATGCAGGCCGTCGGAGGTGATGTACCGCAAGACCCGGCGTAAAAACCACCCCGCCCGGCGGCCCATAGCCGTCGAAAGGGCATGCCGAGCAAGGAAAATGGCGCCCCATGTCCGCCACCATCACCACCCCGGCCCCCGCTCCCCACACCCGCGTTGAAGACCTGGTGGCCATCGTCACCGGCGTGGCCATGGTCTCGGTGGGCGTGGCGCTGGTGGGCAGCGCCGGCTTGCTCACCGGCGGCATCACCGGCCTGGCCTTTGTGCTGCACTACGCCACCGGCATAGGCTTTGGCAAGCTGTTCTTTGTACTCAACCTGCCCTTTTACTGGCTGGCGCTGCGCAAGCTGGGGCTGGGCTTCACGGTCAAGACCTTTGCCGGCGTGGCCCTGTTGGCCGTGCTGACCGAGGTGCAGCCGCTGCTGATGCAGGTCGGCAGCATCCAGCCGCTGTATGCCGCACTGGTGGGCGGGCTGTGCATGGGCATGGGCTTTCTGGTGCTGTTTCGCCACCACTGCAGCCTGGGCGGCATAGGCATTCTGGCGCTGTATCTGCAGGGCCGCTTTGGCTGGCGCGCAGGCGCAGTGCAGATGGCGGCCGACTTCTGCATCGCCGCCGCCGCCCTGGTCACCGTGGAGCCCATGCGCGTGCTGTGGTCCGTCATCGGCGCCGTGGCGCTGAACCAGGTGCTGGCCATCAACCACCGGCCCGGGCGCTACATGGCGGCCTGAGGAACTTGTTGCCCCGCCCCGCTATCATTCAGCCCATGCGCCGCGTTCTCTCCCTTGCCCTGGTCATGCTGCTGCTGATGCGCGGCCTGCTGGGCGACGCCATGGCGCTGGGCCAGGCGCCGGTGCAGCCCACGCCGCAGATGGCGCAGATGGCGCACGCCATGGACGCCGACGCGCACCATGCCGTCGCCATGGCGCAAGACTGCTGCGACCACGCCAGCGACAGCCATATGGCGCACCAGGGCGGCTGCGGCGCCTGCGGCGTCTGCCATTCAACGCTGGCTGTTTCCCCCTGGATGGCAGTGCCCGGCACGGGCGCGCAGCACAGCCCGCAAGCACCTCCCGGCACGCGGTTTACCAGTGCCCTGGCTGCTCAGGCCATCAAGCCACCCATTTTCTGAGACCCGACGCCCGAAGTGCGTCCGCCGACAGCCGTATCCGCCCTCCTTGGCGGGTGCGCGGCATGGCGCATGCGCCCATGCATCCCTCTCAAACAACAATGAATCCATATGAAAGCTATTCAATTCATAGCTCCTTTCGCCCTACTGGTAAGCGCTACGGCTAGTTTTTCTCATGAGCGCACCAGCCACCACGGCGACCACGGCCACGCGGCCGCCGCGCCGCAGCAGCAGGCCTGGGGCATTGCCGGCCAGGCCGGCAAGGCCACGCGCACCATCACCCTGCGCATGACGGACGACATGCGCTTCACACCGTCGCACTTCAGCGTCAAGCAAGGCGAGACCGTGCGCCTGCGCGTCGAGAACAAGGGCCAGGTGCTGCATGAGGTGGTGCTGGGCACGCAGGCCAGCCTGGACGAGCATGCGGCCATGATGCGCCAGCACCCGGACATGGAGCATGGCGAGGCCCACATGGCCCATGTCAAGCCCGGCCGCAAGGACGATCTGGTGTGGAACTTCAACCGCACCGGCAGCTTCGACTTTGCCTGCCTGGTCGCCGGCCATTTCGAGGCCGGCATGCGCGGCAGCTTCACCGTCACGCCCTAATCGCAACCTGCCCGGAGAACACAGCATGCACAACACCACCCGCCGCCAATGGCTCACGGCCATCGCCGCCGCCAGCGCCTGCGCCGCCCTGCCCGCCTGGGCCAGCAGCAACGCCAACGCCGTCGAGGTCTGGAAAGACCCCAGCTGCGGCTGCTGCCAGGACTGGATCGATCACATGCAGGCCAACGGCTTCAAGGTCACCGTGCACGAAACCGGCAACGCCGCCGTGCGCGCCAAGCTGGGCCTGCCCCAGCGCCTGGGCTCATGCCACACGGCCCTGGTCGGCGGCTACCTGCTCGAAGGCCATGTGCCCGCCGCCGACGTGCACAAGCTGCTCAAGGAAAAGCCCAAGGCCCTGGGCCTGACGGTGCCCGGCATGCCCGTGGGCAGCCCCGGCATGGACGGCCCCGAGTACAAGGGCCGCAAGGACGCCTACGACGTGCTGCTGGTGACCAAGAACCTGATGAACAAGGATGTCTCCACCCGCGTGTTCACCAGCTACCGGTAACGGGTAACGGGTAGCGGCCCGCCGGATGGGCTATCGTGGTGTTTTCTCTGCCCGATGCCCAGCCATGCATGATCCATCCGACCACGGCGCCATCACCCATGTTGCCGGCATAGAGGTAGGCCACCACAGCGACAGTCGCCGCCCCACGGGCTGCACCGTGGTCATGGCGCGCGCAGGCGCCGTGGCCGGCGTGGATGTGCGCGGCGCCGCACCTGGCACGCGCGAGACCGATTTGCTGGCCCCCGGCAATCTGGTGGACAAGGTGCACGCCGTGCTGCTGGCCGGCGGCAGCGCCTGGGGGCTGGACGCCGCCACGGGCGCCGTGCGTTGGCTGGAAGAACATGGCGTGGGCCTGGACGTGGGCGTGGGCCGCCTGCCCCTGGTGCCGGCCGCCGTGCTGTTCGATCTGCATGTGGGCGACATGAAGATCCGCCCCGACGCGGCGGCCGGCTACGCCGCCTGCGCCGCCGCCTCACGCCAGGCGCCCGAAGAAGGCAACGTGGGCGCGGGCAGCGGCGCCGTGGTCGGCAAGATGTTCGGCATGCAGCACGCCATGAAGGGCGGCCTGGGCACGGCGTCGGTCACCGTGGCCGGTGTGACGGTGGGCGCGCTGATCGCCTGCAACGCCGTGGGCGACGTGGTCGATCCCGCCACCGGCCTGCCCCTGGCCGGCGCGCGCACGGCCGACGGCCTGCGGCTGCGCGACACGCGCCGCGCCCTGCTCGCGGGCGAGCCGCCGCACCCGCTGCTGGCCGGCAGCAACACCACCATTGGCGTCATCGCCACCGATGCGCCCCTCTCCAAGGTACAGGCCCAGCGCCTGGCCGTCGCCGGGCATGACGGGCTGGCGCGCGCCATCAACCCCGTGCACACCATGAGCGACGGCGACACACTGTTCACCCTGGCCACCGGCGTGCGGGAGCAGCATCCCGGCATGCTGGTGCTGGCCACCATGGCCGCCGAGGCCGTGGCCCGCGCCACCGTGCGCGCCGTGCTGACCGCGCGCGCGCTGCGTCTGAACGATGGCCTGCGGCTGCCCTGCCACGCGGACATGGTCAGCACCGGGGGCTGATAGTTCCTGCCGCCAGCGGCAGGCGCAAAAAACAACGGACCTTTCGGCCCGTTGGTCGTCACGGCATTTCGCGCCTTATTTGAGCGCCTTGTAGCGCATGCGCTTCGGGGCCGCGCCCTCTTCGCCCAGGCGGCGCTTCTTGTCGGCCTCGTACTCCTGGTAGTTGCCGTCAAAGAATACCCACTGGCTGTCCCCTTCGGCTGCCAGGATATGGGTGGCGATACGATCCAGGAACCAGCGGTCGTGGCTGATCACCAGCACCGTGCCGGCGTATTCGAGCAGCGCGTCTTCGAGCGCGCGCAGGGTTTCCACGTCCAGGTCGTTGGAGGGCTCGTCCAGCAGCAGCACGTTGCCGCCCTGGATCAGCGTCTTGGCCAAGTGCAGGCGGCCGCGCTCGCCACCCGAGAGGTTGCCGACCTTCTTCTGCTGATCCTGCCCGTTGAAGTTGAAGCGCCCGCAGTAGGCGCGGCTGGCCATCTGGAATTTGCCCACATTGATGATGTCCAGGCCACCGGAGACGTCTTCCCACACCGTCTTTTCATTCGCCAGCGCATCACGGTGCTGATCCACGAAGGCCATCTTCACGGTCTGGCCGATCTCCACCCCACCCGAATCGGGTTGCTCCTTGCCGGCGATGAGCTTGAACAGCGTCGATTTACCAGCGCCGTTCGGGCCGATGATGCCGACGATGGCGCCAGCCGGAATGTTCATCGACAGGTTGTCGATCAGCAGGCGGTCGCCAAAGGCCTTGGAGACGTTGTTGAACTCGATGACCTTGCTGCCCAGGCGCTCCGCCACGGGGATGAAGATCTCCTGCGTCTCGTTGCGGCGCTGGTATTCGTAGTCGGACAGCTCCTCGAAACGTGCGATACGCGCCTTGGACTTGGCCTGGCGCCCCTTGGCGTTCTGACGCACCCACTCCAGCTCCTTCTTCAGGGCCTTGGCGCGCGCTTCCTCGCCCTTTTGTTCGGCCTCCAGGCGGTTTTGCTTCTGCAGCAGCCAGTCGGAATAGTTGCCCTTGTACGGAATGCCGTGGCCACGGTCGAGTTCCAGAATCCACTCGGCGGCGTTATCCAGGAAATAACGGTCGTGGGTAATGGCCACCACGGTGCCGGTGAAGCGGTGCAGAAACTGCTCCAGCCACTCGACGGACTCTGCGTCCAGGTGGTTGGTGGGCTCGTCGAGCAGCAGCATGTCGGGCTTGGACAGCAGCAGCTGGCACAGCGCCACGCGGCGCTTCTCGCCACCCGAGAGCTGGCCGATCACTGCCTCCCAGGGCGGCAGGCGCAGCGCGTCAGCGGCGATCTCCAGCTGGTGCTCGCTGTCGGTGCCGGCTGCGGCGATGATAGCCTCCAGCTTGCCCTGCTCGGCCGCCAGGGCGTCAAAGTCGGCGTCTTCTTCAGCGTAGGCGGCGTAGACCTCCTCCAGGCGCGCCTTGGCGTTGTTCACCTCGGCCATGGCCTCTTCCACGGCCTCACGCACCGTGTGCTCGGGGTTGAGCTGCGGCTCCTGCGGCAGGTAGCCAATCGACAGGCCCTGCATGGGGATGGCCTCGCCCTCGAACTCCTTGTCGATGCCGGCCATGATCTTGAGCAGCGAAGACTTGCCCGAGCCGTTCAGGCCCAGCACGCCGATCTTGGCACCGGGGAAAAAGGACAGGGAAATGTCTTTCAAGATCTGCCGCTTCGGGGGCACGGTCTTGGTGACACGGTTCATCGAGAAAACGTACTGGGCCATGGATTCTTTAAAAAAATGAGCAAAGAAAGGCGCCGAAAATGCGGCGCGCAACCGTGGATTATCGGCGCATGCGACAATAGCGCCCGCTCGGGGTTCCAGTTGCCCCGACATCAGCCTAGACAAGCTGGGGACGACGAAAGTATTTTTCTGGCTCCCACCCTTGAAATCATCGGCCTACAGAACTGGTCGGCGACCCACCCGGTCGCCCGGCAACAGGTCGATACCCAGCGCCCAGGATGGGCGCATCCAACCTGAATAATGACATTCGAAGAACTGAAGCTGGCGCCGGCCATTTTGCAGGCCGTGCACGAACAGGGTTACAACAACCCCACCCCCATCCAGGCCCAGGCCATCCCCGCCGTCCTTGCCGGCCATGATTTGCTGGCCGGCGCGCAAACCGGCACCGGCAAGACGGCGGCCTTCACGCTGCCCATGCTGCATCGCCTGGCCAGCGGCCCGGCCGCCACGAGCAAGTTTGGCAACCGTGGCGTGCGCGCCCTGGTGCTCACCCCCACGCGCGAGTTGGCCGCACAGGTCGAGGAATCGGTGCGCACCTACGGCAAGCACCTGGCACTCAAGTCCACCGTGATCTTCGGCGGCGTGGGCATGAACCCACAAATCGAACGCATGAAGCGCGGCGTGGACATCCTGGTCGCCACGCCCGGGCGCCTGCTGGACCTGCAGCAACAGGGTTTCATGGACCTGTCCACGGTCGAAATCCTGGTGCTGGACGAAGCCGACCGCATGCTGGACATGGGCTTCATCCACGACGTGAAAAAGGTGCTGGCGCTGCTGCCCGCATCCAAGCAAAGCCTGCTGTTCTCGGCCACCTTCAGCGACGAGATCCGCGATCTGGCCGGCAACCTGCTGAAGAACCCGCAAAGCATCCAGGTCACGCCACGCAACACCACGGTGCAACGCATCAGCCAGATCATCCACCCGGTCGGCCGCGCCAAGAAGAAGCAGGTGCTGCTGCACATCATCCAGCAGCATGACTGGAGCCAGGTGCTGGTGTTCACGCGCACCAAGTTCGGCGCCAACAACGTGGCCGACTACCTGACGAAGAACGGCGTCACGGCCATGGCGCTGCACGGCAACAAGAGCCAGAGCGCCCGCACCCAGGCATTGGAAGGCTTTAAAACCGGCCAGATTCGGGCGCTTGTAGCTACAGATATTGCAGCACGTGGCATCGACATCGACGACCTGCCGCATGTCGTCAACTACGAAATCCCCAACGTCTCCGAGGACTACGTGCACCGCATCGGCCGCACCGGCCGCGCCGGCCGCGAGGGCCAGGCCGTGAGCCTGGTGTGCATGGACGAAGAAGGCTTCATGATGGAGATCGAGCGCTTCACCAAGCAGGAGATCCCGGTGCAGGTCATCGACGGCTTTGGCCCCGACGAGGACGAGAAGGCCGAACCCATCGCCATGGGCCGCCAGACCATCTGGGGCGGCGCCGGCAAGCCGCCGAGCCGCGAAGTCATGCAGGCGGCAGCCAAGGCCGCACGCTCCGAGATGATGGAGCGCATCCGCACCAACAAGGCGGGCCAGGGCCAGGGTCAGCCGCGCGGCGGCCGCCAGGGCGGTGCTGGCAAAGGTGCTCAGGGCGAAGGCGCGCGCGCGGCCAATGGCCAGGGCGGCCAGGGCCGTGGCGGCAATGCCGGCCGGCCCGCAGGCCCGGCTCGCGGCCAGCAGCAACAGCCCCGCGGCGCTGACGGCGGGCGTCGCAGCGGCAACAACCCGGGCAACCGCCGCCATGACGACAGCCAGCCGCGCAGCGAGAACGCCCATCTGGGCACCCAGCTCAGGCATGTGAGCCTCGACCCCCGCCACGGCGGCAGCGGTCGCACCAGCCAGCCCGACCCGATGCGCACCAGCGTGGACAGCATGGCCGACCGTGGTCGCCGTGGCGGCTATCGCGGCGGCGGTGGCGGTGGCGGACGTGGTCCGCGCGGTGGCGGCGGTTTTGGCCGCTGACACAGAGCTGTCAAACTGCGCTGACAAGCTCGGCCCACGCCGGGCTTGTTTGCATCTGGGGCCGCGCGCGCTGCCTGCCCTGGCCGGCATCAGATGAGTGCCGGCTAACATCGGCACATTTCACTCTGCCAACCATGATGACGCACAAGTTCCGTACCCACAGCACCACATGGCCAAGCGCCGCCACGGCCCTGCGCATCAGTGCGCCCGCCTGTCGCAGCGGCGCGGCAGCACTCCTCGCCCTGTTGCTGGCCGCATGCTCCAGCACACCACTGCCCCCCTGGCCGGCGCAGGAGGCGAGCCAATCCGCGGCAGCTCCGCAGGCCCAGCGGCAAGTCCCGCCGCCGCTTGGCACGGGCGCCAGCACGGCGCCTGCGCGCACCGAGGCCATTGCCTCGCCGGTGACCGTTACGCCCTTGCCTGGCACGTCCCCTGCGGCAGAAATCCCCATGCCGCAACAGCCCTACGGCGCGGCCGTGGCGGCACGCTTTCCCGATCCGTCCGTGCGTTACGAAACACCCGGCCTGGCCGATGGGCGCCGGGCCTTCACCACCAATGCCGAGCTCACGCAATGGCTGCGCCAGCTGGCGACAGCACAGCGCGGCGCCACGCGCACGCAGCTGCTCGATCTGGGTCTTTCGCAGCGCGGCACGCCCATCCATGCACTGGTGATCACACGCACCGCAGCCACCGATGCCGCCGCACTGGCTGCCAGCCGCCGCCCCACGGTGCTACTCATCGGTCAGCAGCACGGCGACGAGCCCGCGGGCAGCGAGGCCCTGCTGGTCGTGGCGCGCGAGCTGGCCCAGGGGCTGCTGGAGCCCATGCTCGACCGCATCAACGTCATCGTCGTACCGCGCGCCAATCCGGACGGCGCCGACGCCGGCAAGCGCGTCACCGCCAACGGCATCGACATGAACCGCGACCACCTGCTGCTGGAAACGCCCGAGGCCCAGGCCCTGGCCAGGCTGGTGCGCGACTATCGCCCCATCGCCGTCATCGACGCACACGAATACACGGTGGCCGGGCGCTTCCTGGAGAAGTTCCACGCCCTGCAGCGCTATGACATGCTGCTGCAACATGCCACCACCGCCAACCTGCCGGAGTTCATGAGCAAGGCCGCGCTGGAGTGGTACCGCCAGCCCATGCTCAAGGCACTGGACACCCAGGGGCTGACACAGGAGTGGTACTACACCACCTCCACCCAGCCGGAGGATCTGCGCCTGTCCATGGGCGGCACGCAACCCGACACCGGGCGCAACGTGAACGGCCTGAAGAACACCGTCAGCATGTTGCTGGAAACGCGCGGCATAGGCATAGGCCGCAGCCATATCCAGCGCCGCGTGCACTCGCATGTCACAGCCGTTACCAGCGCGCTGCGCAGCACCGTCGATCGCGCGGGCAACCTGGAGCAGGTGCGCTCCTACGAAACGCGCGACATCGCCGCCCAGGCCTGCCGTGGCGAGATCGTGGTCGAGGCCGGCCCCACGCCGACCCAGCGCGAACTGCTCATGCTGGACCCGGAAACCGGCGCCGATCGTCCGCTGCGCGTGGACTGGAATTCGTCACTGCAGTTGCAGACGCTGAAGAAACGCCCACGCCCCTGCGGCTACTGGCTTGCGGGCCACAACGACAAGGCCGTCGAGCGCCTGAAGCTGCTGGGCATACAGGTCATGCGCGTGGCCGAAGCCGGCTCCACCCTGGCCGACACCTACCATGAAACCCGCCGCGAAAGCGCCGACCGCCAAGACGTGCGCGGCACCGTGGCCGGCGCCGCGCCCATCATCCGCGTACAGGTCACCCCCACCCGCAGCGCCATCGACGTACCCGCGGGCAGCTACTACGTGCCGCTGAACCAACCCCTGGCCAACCTGGCCGTGGCCGCACTGGAGCCCGATACGCAAAACAGCTACTTCGCCAATCACCTGATCACCAACCTGGGCGACCTGGCACGCGTGATGACACCACCCGCCCTGGTATTTGAGGAAACCGAGTGAAAGTCACCGCACACCAGGTTAATTTACTATGATAAATATAGCTGCTTGCGCTTTACTGCATTGCCTTTGAGCAGGTTTTCTCTGATATTTGATTGCCACAGGATCATGGCCTCGCGATACCCATCAAAGCGCACGCCAATCCGCCTGAGCGGGCAGTACAACCCGCTATGATTCAGCCCCTTGGCGACGCTAACCGCCGGTGGCTCAACCGGCCACGGTGCGCATGCCTGCCAAGCCTTTGGTCGGCAAGCTGGAATCGGTTGCACGACAAGGCGTTTTGAACCACACGCCCACCCCGGCGGAACCTCAGGGGCACCTAAGCGACGTTAGCTCAGTTGGATAGAGCAGCGGTCTTCTAAACCGCAGGTCGGGGGTTCGATCCCCTCACGTCGCGCCAATCACCCCGCCATGCGGCTGGAAAACATCACCGTGGCGCCCACAGCCGTAGAGACAATTCGGCCCTGGACGAGCAGTCCCGCCCTCACATGTAGGACAAGTCCGCAAGCAGTCGGTTACGCACCAGGCATGCATTGCCTCGCCTGCATGAAAATTTGATACTGACTGTGTCGATCGCACCCGAGGGCTTTGCCCAAGGCGCAACGCCAAGGCCCGAATCGTGCGTTCACACATCCCAGCTCGTCAGGAGCAAGGCCATGCTCATGCGATTCTTTGATCCTGCATCCGTCTATGCGCGCCGCGCACAACGCTGTCTGGACGATGCCCGTATGGCGGCACTGGAGCATGAAAATGCCGCGGAACATCACATGGCCCTGGCCAAGATGTACCGCCACCGCGCCGCACGACTGGAGGCCGAGCTGGCATCGGCCGATCGCTCGACCCACGCGATGGCAGACACCGCTGGTCAACCGCCACGCATCGCCGCCCTGAAGAAACCCAGGGATCACCGCCAGACACAGCCCACCTTTCTGGCACAGGGCTCATCAGCTTGACCGTGGATGCGCGACATGCCGGGGTGTCAATCGACACCCAGCATGCGATGGCATTGCCACCTCAAGGAGACGGAAGAAACTGCTTGCGCGCAAGTACCCTGTGGGCGCACCGGCAGCATCTGCTGGAGGATGGGCCAAGCATTCCATGCCGGCATCGGTAGAAGCATGGGGAAATCGGTGACAAAAAGAAAAAACCCAAGTGAATCAATCACTTGGGTTCTTGTCTTGGCAACGGAGGCATTCACAAAATACCTTGGAACCCGCATGAATGCTTGATTTAAGACGATTTGAAAATAGTTATGCCCCCATATGTGCCCCCACCAAAGAAAACCCCGGCACATGGCCGGGGTCGGGGTTGAACACTTTCGTGGCCCTCGCGGGCGTCCCTCAGTGTCGGCGCCGGGCGAGGTGAGACCCGGCAGGGCGTAGCGCCATGGGGAGAGCATTTCACCAGCCCGGCTATGGCGCCACTGTCTCGCCGGGCTGGTGTCGATAGGCCCCAAAGCCTAACTCTTGAAATCTAGGTGCACCCCTCACCGCCTGTGGCGTCCCTGGGGTGCTGCCCGGTCAGGCCGGGCGGGAGGTGTCTCTAGCGTCCAGGCGCCGGTTTCCATCAACGTCTTGGCGATCCTGCGGACATCGCCCCAATGGACGCTCAGGACGTGCAGGGCCAGCAACTGCGCGTAGGCATGCCCTGCAATGGTGCGTGCGCCAAAGCCTGGGCAAAGCATGGCCTCGGCTCGCTTGTGGTCGTTCTGCTGCGGGCGTGATATTGGGCCACGCCAGGGTAGGCCAGCATGCAGCAGCTCGGCGGCCAAGCCCGCATGGAACAACCCGGCAGCGGTTGCCCGTAGCTCGCCAGTCGCGTCCTCGGGCTGGGGCGTGGCCTCGGGGTCAAAAGGAGCGGGAAAGCAGACACCACCACTGTCGTGCAGTTCTATGCGGCGCATGCCCCAGCCGATCCAGCGGGCATAGACCGCATGGCCTGCCTCGTGCCAGGCAACGGCCTGCAGGTCGGCAGGGCCACCGCCAAAGGGGCAGGCCTGCCACGCCCACACGCGGCGCAGGTCGGTCAGGTCAGGCGCGCAGCGGATGTTCACTTGCTGACCTAGCGCTCAAGAAATCGTCAACCTCTTGCATTGCCGCCTGCAGCCATTGAGCGGTATGCGCATAGCGGTTAGCCTCAGTCGATTTGTTGGCTATGTTCATGCGTTGACGCTTGGCCTCGGCAACGTCGTATTGCTCTTGCAGGTAGGCGCGAAACTCCAACACCGTGGGTTCTTTCTTGAAAAGCGCCATCACTCGCCCCCCTTCACGACGCCGGTACGGCGCAACCAGGTGCAGCCTAAATCAGCCGTGATGCGAATGGGCAGAACGTCGGATTCAAAGATGTAGTTCAACTGTTCCACGCGAATGGGCGAGCGGCTGCCCTCCAGTTGCAACAGTCCGATCACCGGGGACACGTCGGGTGCGGCCAGCAGGAACCAGCGGCCAGCGGACAGCCCGGCCAGGGCTTGCACTTCGATCTGTACACCAGATTCATGCACCAGACGGCGCGCGGAAAACTCAAGATCCGGAGCAACGATCAGGTGTCGGGCACTCAGGCCTGCAGGCTGCCCGCTCGACGTGGGTTGCGTGCGCAGCAGCTCTATAGCCTTGCCCAGCGCGGCGGCATCAAGGGCGGCGGCATGCACGTTCTTGAACTGCGCGTCAAACATGGGCTGTCCATCGCCCATGGTGATGCCGGTTTCCATCGTGTTCGCCAGCATGGCAGCCTCTTGCCGGGCGGCGGTTGCGGCTACGTTCTTGAGGCTGCGCAGGACGTGCGCAAGGTCGCCATTGAAAACCAGTTGACGCGATACGCCCACGACCCGGCCATAGGTGCGAAGCGCCACATCCGCAGGGCCTGGGGCGCCGGGAAAAAGCACACTGGCGCGCATGCGCTGCAGCTCTTGCAGCGGCTCCAGCGGGAGGGCGTCGCCCTCCAGTGCGCGAATGGACTCGGGGCGGTAGGAGGTCACGCTCACGATGTCGCAATAGGCGCGATGCTCGGCGGCTTGGGCGAATGTAGCGAGGGTTGCGGGCGCGGCACCTTGTGCCAGCAGCGCGCCAAAGTCGCTGCTGGCCAGGCCACGGGCAAAGGCGTGTTGCGGGTTTTCGTGCTCGCTCAAAAGCTGGCGGCCAATGAGGTCTGCAGCAGCGCGCAGGCTCATGGTTTGCGCCAGCGGGTGCATGGCTGCGGGCGGCTCGCCGTAGGCGGCAGCGATCACGTCGGAAACGGCTGCTTGCTGCTCGCGGATCTGCTTGGGGGTGGGTTGAGACATGGCGCTATTCAAAGTTGGAATAGCGCCATGATGCCCACCAGCGACTGCAATCGCCAGCATCAAAGTTTCAGCAGCTCGTACAGGTGGCGCTGGGTGCTGGGGATGTTGGCGCCCGTCAAAAACGCCTGCATCAAGGCGTCCTCGGCGGGGCTCAGGGCCACGTCCAACCCGGCCTCGATGCGCGGCCAGGTGCGGGCGCGAAAGCGCTCGATGGCTTGCGCCAGGCGCTGCGCCAGTGTCCAGATGGCCGGGGCGTCGTGCGCCAGGCATTGGGCCGCTTCGCGCAAGGCGTTATCCCTTGTGCGAATAGCGGCGTTGCGCTCACGGCGACGCGTGGCCTCGGGGTCGGTGGTGCGCGCCAGCAGCGCGGCCAAAGCCTGCTCGGGTGCGATGGTCTGCCCCGAGGCGATTTGCAGGGTGACTTCAAGCGGGCTCATGTGATGCTCCCCTCTACGTCGGTGGTCAAATCAACCGGCGCAGCGTTGTCAGCCGCCATGCTGTCATGGTCGCTGTCGGCAAGCATCTCATCCACGGCGGCATCCACCAGGCGGGCCGTGGACTTGATCCATTCGTTGCGGGCATCCGCAATCACGGTGAGAACGACGGTTTTGGCATCCTCGGGCAAGTCGGGGCAGGACTTGGCAAGCACGCCCTCCAGGTGGTCGAAGCGATCCACCACGGCGCTGGAAGCCGTGCCCAGCACGTCGGCCAACAGGCCCACCGGGGCATATTCTTTGCGGGCCACGCCGTTCTTGATGGCCTGGCCGATGCGCTGCTCGCGGGCCAGGGCGGCGCGCTCTTGCACCAGGTCGAGGCCCAGCGAATCACCAAGCCGGCCAGCAGCCTGGTCGCGCAGGCGGGCGCAGTAGGCCTGCAGCAGCTCGCCCAAGGTGCCAGACGATGGCAGCTTGCCTTCGGACATCAGGTTGCTGATGGTGGGCTGCGTCACGCCCACCAGCAAGGCCAAAGCCGTCTGCGTTCCTTGCTCGTTCAGGTCAATCACCATGCCATAGCCCCCTTAGTAGGGTTGCGCAACAGTCCGACAACGCGGCTCGAACTACCGGCACGGGCACCTTCCGGGGAGAACCTATCCCACTGCTCACGCCCATTCGTCAACCAAGCTGTCAACCGATTTTTCTGGACAGCCTCTAACGCATCGACGGGGCACGAATTACCCTTGCTGGGAGGTACTGGGAAGAACCTAGACGCCATCCGATTCATGCTCGCCCCCTGCGGTCATTGCCTTGCGTTTGCGGCTGACGTGGTACGCGGTCAGCACGCGCTGCACCACGACATCCATAGCCGCACGCAAATTGCCTTCACGGTCTTCCCATGCCTTGGGCGTAGCGCTGAGGGTGCCGACGCTGCCGGACGTCAAACCCGGCAAGACGAAGTCCAAGGTTGGCGGCGGGTTGGTCAGCAAGTGCGCGATGTTCATGGGATGTCCAAACACGGGGGCGAACTTCACATCAGCCATGGCGCGCCTCCTTCTGGACGTTCACGGCCAGCCAGGCGTCCACGTCGCTGGCACGCCAGCGCAGCAAGCGGGTGCCCGGCAGCATGCGCTGGAACGCGCGCTCGACCACCATGTCCTCATCCACGGCCGGCCAGGCGAAGTCGCTCAATGAGATGCTGCCCGACACGAGCTTGACCACAGCCGAGATGAACTCTTCATCCTGCTCAACGGCTTACTGCACACCCACTACGAACCCAACGAGCTGCACTTTCTCGCCACCGACATCTTCCATGACTTTGGCGCTGACATTGCCGAAGCCGAAGAGTCCGGCCTCTGGGATTTTTTGACTCAGCTACAGGCACTGACGCTGGGCCAGTCTGTGGCTCTCGTTGATGCGCTTCAACTGGCATTGGTCGCAGATGAGGGACCCACAGAATGCTGGAAGGCTCTGGGGATTGAACTCAAAGACGACTGAAGTTCTGGCTTCCAAGCGGGCATGCTGCGACAGGCTCCTTGCTCCTCATTCGCAACGTCGTTGAAGACAACACCAACGCAGCAATCTCAAATAGCCAGAAAATTGACCAAAAATAGATATTTAGTGGTCTAATAGTCAAAATGTTGGACTTTGCATTCTCTACCAGCGATGAAATCACCGCAGAGCTGGGCCTGCGGCTCAAAGCAGTGCGCCTGTCGCAATCGCTGACGCAGGCCGACCTGGCAGAGCGAGCCGGGGTGTCGGTCGGCACAGTCAAGTCCCTCGAACGAACCGGCCAGTCCTCCGTGGCATCACTGGTTCGCGTCGTGCAGGCCTTGGGGCTGACCGACCAGCTGCAATCGCTGTTTGTACTCAAGGTCCAGTCGATTGCCGAGATGGAGCAAGCCCAGCTGGCCCAACGTAGGCGGGCACCGCGCAAGGCCCGGGTTACAGCGCGGAGCCAGCCATGAAAAAGCTGCGGGTGTTCTACGAGGGCTGGGACGAGCGTTGGCCACTGGCCACCCTGGCAGATGATGGCCGACACCTGCTGTTTGAATACAGCGCTGAGGCACTTCAACAAGGCCTGGAGCTCTCCCCCAGGCACCTGGCCCTCAGGGCCTCCGCCTACGGCGGTTTTCCGGAACACCAGATGCGCTTGCCGGGCTTGGTGGCCGATGCCCTGCCCGATGGCTGGGGGCTGATGCTGATGGACCGGCTGTTTCGCAAAGCCGGGCGCCGGTCATCTGGGTTGTCGCCGCTGGACCGGCTGGCGTTCATCGGCACCAGGGCCATGGGGGCATTGACGTTCGAGCCCGCTGACCCGTTGGCCCTGTCAGGCGAGGATGTCCAGCTGTTGGCGCTGGCCCAGCAGGCGCAGGCGGTCATTGCTGGCCAGGACAGCGTCGCGTTGAAAGCCCTGGCGCTGATGGGCGGCTCACCGCATGGGGCGCGTCCCAAGGTGCTGGTCTTTCACGACCCGCAGACAGGTCACATGAGCAACCAGCCGTTTGCAGGCGCCGGGGCGTGGCTGGTCAAGTTCCAGGCGCAGGCGGAGCACAAAGAGGTCTGCGCCATCGAAAACCTCTACGCCGATTTGGCGCGCGCTTTTGGGTTGGACATTCCTGCTACCCACTACTTCGACCTGGACAAAAAGCTGGCTGGCTTTGGCATCGAGCGTTTTGACGTCGAGCGCGGCATGCGTGTGCCAGTGCACACGCTTGCGGGCCTGTTGCATGCCAATTTCCGGCTGCCGTCGGCGGTGGACTACACAACCTTCCTCCGAGCAACCCGGTTTCTCACCCGCAGTCAGGTCGAGGTGAACAAGGCGTATGAGCGGGCGGTGTTCAACGTGGTGTTCAACAACCGTGACGACCACGCCAAGAACATTTCTTTCCGGCTGTCACAGGACCGGACCTGGCACCTCGCTCCCGCCTACGACCTGACCTACTGCGAGGGTCCCGGCGGCGAACACCAAATGGATGTCTGCGGCGAAGGGCGCTCCATCACACGCAGCCACATGATGGACCTGGCCAAGCAAGGGGATGTGCCAGCGGGGTTCGCTCAGAACAGCTTGGAGCGCGCCATCAGCCTGGTCGATGCACTTCCCGCGATGGCCAAGAACCACCCCATACGGCAGACCACATTGCGCACCATCCGGTCAGTGGTCGATGGCAACCGGGCGCGGTTGTGCTGAGGCGCAGAAAGAATCTAGAGCGAATGTATAAATCGCGGTTCTCCTAGTCGAGGTCGTAGCTGTGCGGGAGAAAGCCTTGCGTGTAGCGGCCACAAGTGCGCCCGCTACCCTTTCTGCCGCAAGCCTTTCAGGTCTTCACAAAGCCCTTCTCCTAGTGAGCTCAGAGCGGGCTGCGGGCTAATAACCGAAAGCCGAGCACCACCCGTCTGTCCTGACGCTGCGGCTTGCCCGCTTCGGGTCAAGCGACCGACCTTCTACGGCGAAGGCGCTGGCGCTGTAGTACAGGTCCGCCACGTCACAGAGTTCGCAAATTGCTGCAGGCTGTGTCGATGGGCTGACTCATGAAGATGCTTGGGCCGCTGGCGCACTGGATGCATGACCAGCGGCGGATAAGATGTGGCTCAGCGGCAAAGAGCTGTGTGGTTAGCCGCGATTGCGTCGCTACGCCAACAACCTGTGCCAGGGGGAAGGTCTTGTGCGGGAGAACCCTGCACAAGGAGACGGCAGAACGAGGAGCCACATGCACTCAGTGCAGTTCGAAATCGTGAAACCAACGGATGACTCGGCTTTCGAGGACATGTGCGCCCGAATTTATGGCGAACTGTTCGGAGACCCGATGCCAAAAATCAATGGGAGGAGGGGGCAAGCTCAGGGTGGTGTCGACGTTTTCGTGAACTCGCATACGGGCCGGTTAGGCATCCAGTCCAAGCGGTATGTCGATGGCGCGTTAACGCTCAAAATGGTCGAGAAGGAGCTTGAGCGTGCGGAAAAGAAGAAGGTTCCCATCGTCAAGCTCATCGTCGCGACCACTGCGGCTGCTGACGCAACGCTGTTGCACTCCGTCCAGGACCTGTCTGACAAGCGCGTTGCTGCGGGTCAGTTCCCTGTCGAAATCGAATTCTGGGATGACATCTGCCGCCACATTCGAGGCAATGGCAAGTTGCAGCGGGACTACGCGCCAAATGCGCCGGGAGCGATGTTCCAGGAGCAGAGGGAAAGCAATCTAGCGCTTCAAACGACCGCGCTGCGGATTGAGTCGAAGCTGGACGGTGCCATCGGCCTGCCAGGTGCAAGGTCGGACTCTGTCAACAAGTTCATTTCTGACCAGCTCGACGGCATCAATGACTTGCTGAAGGCCTGCCGATTTCGAGATGGCCTAGAAGCTGTGACTCGCTTGGGGTCGGACATGAGCGTGCTGGACCCGCATCAGCAGGCCCGGTGGTATCTGCAGCGGGCGCTGTGCACTTGGCACTTGGAGGGCGGAAAAGCAGCAGTCGCAGACTTCCTAAAGGCAGCGGAGCTGTACCCTGATGATGAAAAGATGGCAGCAGCGGGTGTGCGCGGGCTTCTGTTAAAAGACGATGTCGCGGGCGCAATTGCCGCGGGTGCAACGGCCGTAGCCCGGTTCCCCACGTCAGCGCATGTTTGGATTGCGCATACGAACGCACGCATGTGCAACGGTGAAGACATTAAGTTGGCGGATGCGCCGGCGGCTATGCGGTTCAACTGCGATGTGCTGCAAACAGTGGCATTGGCGCGCAGGATGATGGGTGACCTTGCGAGCGCCAATCATGTAATTGCGCAAGCACTCAACTTGCCTGATGCGGGGTTCTTTGTCCGGAGAACCGCACTGGCGATGGCGCTGGAAGTTGCGACGGCGGACCCAATCCAAAGCGCATTCGAACTTCGGCCTGGTGTCATTCTCGATACATTGAAGCAGGCGATTTCTCACCTAACTCCGCGCAAAGAGCGGTTGTGGGACGTTCAAAGCACAGAGGCCCGCGCGGACACGCTGGTACACCTGGCCTGTGCGTACAACCTCACTGGCCAAGCTGAAGAGGCGTTGAAACTCGTCGAAGAGGCACGGCATGCTGATGCGCTGAGTCCAAAGCTCAAGCACATGGCATTGGATGCTTACCGACGGCTAGACCGCCTTGACGAGATTCTGGTCAATGGCCGTGCCTGGCTGGACCAGCTTGAAGAAGAAGCCCTGATACTGGTCACTGAGGTCGCATCTGATGCAGGGGACGTCGCTCTTGTTGAGACAGCGGTTGCCGTCATTCATAAGGCCCTGTCCTCCGAGCCCAAGGTGCTCGACTTTATGCAGGCGATGCGGTGGATTGCGCTGTGGCGGTCGAAAGACGGCCGAGCCCAGGTGACCGCGGAGGTAAAAGCGGTCAACTGGGCCACTGAAGACAGCCTTCCACTCACTTGCGGTGGCGCACGCATTCTTCACTTAGCAAATGAAGATGCTGAATGTGATGTCGCGGTTGCCCGTGCTGAAGAACTCGTTCCCGATTTGAGTCAGGGACCTGCAGCACTTCAACTCGCGGACCTGTACTACGCGGTGCGTAAGCACGCTGAAGCAGCGCGAATCTACGAGAGATTTGCACCGCTTGGGCACCGAACCGAACTCCATGTTCGGCTCCTGGGTTGCTACGTTCGCAGCGGTGCACGGAAGAAGGCGCGTGAGCTCCTGACGTCATTGCCAGGCGACTGGGCCGCTGACGACCACATTCGGGGGCTTGCCCTGGAGCTGGGGCAGCAGGCGGCAGATTGGGACTTCTTGGTGCCGCTGGCGGACCGTCAGTGCGAGAGCGCTCCTAAGAGTTCGGGCGGCTGGCTGCTCAGACTCGTCTTAGACCTCAAGACCAAGAAGATGCTCCGATTCCACCAAAATTTGGAGGCATTGCCTGACGAGCTTGATGGCCATCATCGACAAATCGCGCAGCTTGCTTCGCTTGAGCTGAAGTACGACCGGCAGGAGTCGGGCATGTTGCGGCTGTATCGACAGTTCCGCCGAAACATGGATGCACTCGAGGCAGCCTCTGGCTACTTCATTGGCATCGTCGCAGGTCGGGCCAAACTCCCAAATATGGATGAGTCCCTGCTGGCAGTCGTACCCGGTTCGACAGTTCAATTGCAGGACGCGTTCGGAGGAGCACTGACGATTTCATTGGACCCGACGAATTCGGGGGCGTTGCCGTCCCGCGATGGGTTCTACCCGCATGACAGCGCTGAGGTCCAGGCGCTGCTGAGGGCGGCTCTCGGGGCTGAAGTTGAACTGCCTGGCGGCTTAGGGACTACGCGTAAGTACACCATCCAGAGCATCACTTCGGCATATCGACATTTGCTGCATGTTGCACAAGAACGTGTTCAGACGTCGATGTCGTCGAATTCAGCGTTCTTATCTGTTCCGGTTCCGACCGGGGAGGATGGTGCCGACTTCTCGCATGTGCACGCGTTGCTCAAGCGCCAGTCAGCCTACTCAAAGATGGTCATGGACGCCTACCAAAATGGCCCGTTGACCTTGGGAATCGTCGCTCGAATGCTTGGAAGGAGCGTCGTTGACGTTGTCACCGGATGGCCCAATTCGGGCCCCAAGCTATTTGTTTCGCGGGGCACTACCGAAGACCGTCAAAGCTCTGCCCAGCTATTGGAGCGGCCCGATGTTGCGTATGTGGTTGACGCTGCAACCATTGCGGAGCTCACGCGCATTGGCTGCCAAAGGGCACTTGCGGTTCTTCCAAAGGTCTACTGCTCAACCAAGACGTTAGAAGTCCTGGAAGTCTGCCTTGAAGAGGCGCAGACAGTTGGGGAGAGTGGGAGCCTGTTGGATGACAAAGGCCAGATGCGCTTTATTGAGTACAGCGCCCGCGACAAGGAACGCCGCGTGGCGTTCTTGCAGAGCATGGTCGAAGCCGTTCGTGCACATTGCGAGGTTATTCCCGCGTACGGGCCGGATACCTTGCCTGATGGCTTGGAGAACGCAGAAGAGGCGCTCGAAGCGGAAGAGTATTCCGCGATGCTGTTGGTCGCTGAACGAGATGCGACGTTGTTGACAGTCGATGGTCGGCTGGCCCAGCTGGCTGCTGCCACCCTCCAACGACCTTGGGTGTGGCCTCAAGTGCTGCTGATGCATGCAGGCAGCAAAGGTGTGATTGGACCGAGAGACTACAGCCAAGCAGTGCTGCAACAGTTTCTGTGCAATCGCTCCTTCGTATCTTTGGCTGCGTATGACCTGTTGTGGATGGCCTTTCAAGGTGGCTTCACCTTGCGATATGGCATTCAACAGTTCAAGGAATACCTGGCGAGCCCCGACACTGAGTTCGTCAGTGGTGCTCGTGTTGCGCTTGAGTTCTTGAACCTGTTGGCTGCTCATCATTCGCAGGTGAAAGCGTTTGCCGAGCTTTTGGGTCACCTCGTTGAAGGTGCATTGCGGCATCCGAGCGCCGATGCAGAGTGGTTCCTGGCGGAGGTTGCGGACCTCACGGCACAACTGGTCGTCTCCACTGCAGGCCCGGAATCGCATTACCCACCGTTAGAGACGCTGCGTGAAGCCCGGCTTAAGGCCCTTGGCAATGTCCTGGCTCAGGCCGTCCAGGCAGGCTTGGAACTGACAGCGCGGCCAGACCGACGGCGAGCCGTCAAGCTGGATGCCCTCAAGTGCACAGTGGCGCCGCATCTCGTGTTTGACGGCAATGTTCCCGAGCCGGAATCCGCAGTGATTGCGCAGGTTGAGCCCACGCAGCCACCCGAGGCTTCTGGACCTAAGGCATCCCCCATCCGAAATTCAGACCGTTTATGTGGTGCAGGAAGCGACTGCTGAAGGGGTCGTGGCGCAAACACTGGCTCCCGCACCGGACGTAGTGCTTCGCTGAACAAGTAACGATTTTTTGTTAGATGCCCGTATAAGTTTTTGATTTACAGGGGGTTTAGTTTCAGCGAAATTGACTTGTTCAGCATAGCCTCAGTTGCAATTACCAGTCAGCCCATCAAGCCGGCTGGGCGGTAAAGCTACGAAGCTATACAGCGAGCACCTGAGCTTGGTCAGAGTCCGGCGAACTTCGGAAGGGTGGCTGGACCTTACATAGCTGACCTTCACGCGTCCTGTGGTCATCATGCCGAGTGTTCTCGAGTCGGATTGGTTTGCAAACTGCAACTCACGACCGCACTGCTTGACTTTGAGTGGCCGGTGGCGACCCTAGCCATCATTTTTTGATGTGACTAAGCCGGTCAAAACGACGGCCTGCAAGGTACACCCAACCGGGGCATCCCCCTCCAGTGCAGGCACGAAATCGAGCGCCGGAGCCCCGCACCGAAAACACTTGAGATATTGCTCCATGTCGTCGTTGCTCGAGTTCTCGCAGGCGACTGCCATAGGGATGGCGACATGAACCCATCCACATTTGGGACATTTGACTTCAGGGAAGCGGTGCATCATGGATTCATGATGCCCGGCCCGCTGGTCTTTGTCATCAGGTGCAGGCTGCTCACAAAAGTGAACTGGCAGTACCCTCAGCCCTTCCCCCATTTCACAAACTGGCCTTGTGCTGCTCAACGTACTCTTTGAAGAGCTCGGCTGCGTCAGTTGCAAATTCACTGCGCAACTCGGCGATGTTCTCCAGGTAGTCCGCTTCGTCGAGGTAAGCGTTCACGGTATCGATAAATTCTGTCTCGCTCAGCAGCTCCGATGCGTCTGTGCCAGCATCTCCGGTGATGCGGCCGATACCTGCGTAAGGGCCGTTGCCGAAGATGAAATGATTGATGTTTGTCATTTTTATCAGTCGAAGATGATGGGTTGATAACTTATAGCGTTTTCGTGTGCTGCATGAAGTTTAGGCACCTTTCGGGCCGTTGACTTTTCGGTCAAGACTTCCGGGTTTTCACAAACCCCTTCTCCTGCAGCGCCCTGAGCAAGCTGCGCTCGTCCCCTTCGACCGCCCGATAGAGCTCTGACCACAAGCGGTAAGCACGGGTGCTCCGGGCGCCCTCAACGGGAGCCTTCCCATAAGCACCGTTGCGCACAGCTTCGGCAGCCGCTTTGATGGCAACCAGGGCCTCAGCCAATTTGTCATCAGCGGGCCGTGGCGGCGGTGCCACCGGACGTGTGGGCATGTGGTCAATCAAGCGGATATTGTCGAGGGCCTTTCTGGCGACAGTGAGGGTGGAGCCGGGCACCAAGACGGATTGGCTGCAATGCGCAGCCTCTGTCAACAAACGACTGGCTTCAGCGATGCGCCACATGGGGTCCTGCTCACGCTTTGCTGCCGCTGCAAGCGCCTGAGTTGCTGGCAGAAGGACTTTTTCTTGGAGCTGGGCCTGCTCGGCGGTTGTCAGCAAGGACAGCAGCTCGGGCGGGATGGTTTCGGCATCGGCGTCCATGGCGCCGAGGTAGTCCTCGGCAGGATGAGCGTGGGGAACGTCTGGGCCTGCTGGCACCCAGCGGCGGCGGTACAGGTAGGCGCGGCGGCCGCGCAGGTTGATTTTCATGAGGGACTCCTTTGTGGACAGGTGGGATGTGTCGTATAGACACCGCTCGCCTGCCTCTGGGGACAGATTTAGCTGCCCCCTGGGGATAGGTAGGCCAGCACACCGGAGACAGCCGGGGACCTGACCACGAGGTGCAGCCAGGCTGCACCCAGGTCGGGGCGATGGTTGGGCGTACCCTCGGCATCGGTCTGAACAGCATCCAGAAACGACCTGCCCGGGGGCGCTGCAGGGTGCGCTCGATGGCACCAGCGGGCGGACGGCCGGGCGTCCAGCCCGGGCCCTCGGCAGTCAGCTGCTGCGTGTTGGGGTCGCGGTCTTCTTGGGGTCACGGTTGTGGGAGCAGAGCTGCTCGCGACTGGGCACGGCAAGGCGGTGCGAACCGCCGCCGGCCCCGCGCGTGCCGACCTTGGGTGCACGGGGTGCGCAGCACCCCACTCCGGCCGGGGTCCCCGGGGCCGCCCGAAAGAACACATGCTTGTGGCGGACTGGGGGTCAGCCGGGATGGTGCGGCACGCAGGAAGAACAGTTGCGCAAGCCGTCCGAAGACACATCCTCCCTCGAAAAAACGTCTGGGACGGCGGCGGTTCGCACCGGCGCAGCCGGGCAGTGAGTACAGCCGCCTTGAGGGACGTCGCGACGGAAACGCCGCTGACACCCGCCCCCGTGCGGGTGAGGTCTTCACAGGGGGAAGAACAGTTGCCCCATGCCCTGTGCAGACCGGTCAGTGGGTCATCGGACACACCCAACAGTTGCCTGGTTGGCGAGGTGTGCTGGGTGTTGCCCTTGGGTAGCGCAGTTTTCTTTGTGGGTAGCTACACGGAGGTAGAGCCGGCACAAGCCAGTGGGTCACCAACGTTGGCCTGGGGTGCCGGACGAACCGACGGAGGGAGAACCAGCCATGAAGAACACGCACGACGACAGACCCGGCGCATCCCGGGACCACACCCACATTGACCCAGGGGCACAAAAGCAGTGTCCCTCGGACGCCGAGCTGATTGCCCCTGGGATGGAACACGCTTTGTCGGCAGGACAGACCTCGGGCTGTCCGGTGCCCCGAGGGCTCACCGCCCAGGTCGGCACTCTGGCCCTGCAGGACCGGATTTGGACCCGCTCGCTGCTGCTGGTGGACCGGTTTCGGGTCATCAGAACGATAGACATTGCGGTCCACTGCTTTGCTGAGCGGCCGTTCAAAGCCGCGCTCAGTGCAGCGCAAAGAGCGGTGCGGGGCATGGTGAAAGCCCAGTTGCTTGCCAGATACCGGACCGACCGGTTCATGACTGTCTACGGGCTCACCCAGCAGGGTGTCCAGTGGCTTGAAGACCGTGGGTTTGAAGCTTCGGCGTCAGTGCGCCGGGTGACTGACATGACCAATCCCGAGCATCGGCTTTGGTCGCAGTTTCTGACCCTGTGTGCCGAGGCACGCGGGCTGCAAGCGATGACCGAGCAGGAGTTGATGCTGGACCTCAACCGTGACATGAAACCCGAGCAGAGCCCAGTGCAAGGCTTGCTGCACGTGACGACCCGCTCGGCAGGCAAACGTCGGAACCTCACCCTTCGGCCAGATGCTGTGGCCATCGAGCCGGATGGCATCGCCTGGTATGAGGTGGACCGCAGTGCACGCGGCTCGGACCGGGCCGCGTCCTTGCGGGCCCTGGTACTGTCGATGGGAGCCAAGACCACCCTGGGTCAGCCGCTGCGGCGGGTGGTGGTGTTCAGCCGCACCAGCCGCATCCACCAGCGGGTCATGGCCACGCTGGACGGCTTGGTCAAGGACAGCGCGGCGGTGGGACTGATGGAAGGCCGGCGTCAGCTCAAGCTGTTCGAGACCGGTTGCTACGAGGTGCATCAGAGCGTGGAGGTCAAGCTGCGCGATGGTCGCAGCCAACTGCAGGACCGGCTCGCTGGTCACGTCATCGTGCAGGAGCTCCCGGTGTGGCTGCCGAAGGTGCGCCTCGACGGTCGTGGTGACTGGTCCATGCGCGGCTGGTTTAACGAGAACTATCTCCCCTACAAACGCCCAGTTGTCATGCCCCCTTGGCAGCGTCCGGGCTCACCCTTATTGATAACCCTGGATACAGGCTGACGAGCCGTGACTTCACTATCAGGTCGTCAGAGTGCTTCACGCAACGGCTGCATCTGCCCGGCGCGCTCGTGCAAGAAATCGTCGCTCACCAGCGGGCCGGCTAGAAAAAAGCTATCCCAGGCATGGCCAACAGGGGCGACGATGAGCTCATTGCCTCTGGCGCGAATGGAGACCTGGTGGACCCCGTCGGGCAAGCGCATGTCTGCGGGAAGGCGAACAGCTTGGCAGCCCTTATCGACGAACACTGTACCGATACCCATAGTCAGCTTCCTCCACAGCGGCTTTGCACAACTGTACTTCGGTCTGTCGACGCTCCCCCTGGAACGCCTTTGGCTGGCCTCTGTTTTCCGATGGTGTGAGCCTGACGAACTCGGTCCAGATAAACGCTCGAACCGGTGCAGTGATTGACGGCTGGTGTCTATACGTCATGCGGAATACACCGCGACGAGGACATTCATGCACACGCTACACAGCAACATTCTGGACATCCAAAAAACCGGCCACCGCGCCCAGTACACCGTGGGGCGGCTGATGTCGCCCAAAGAAGTTGAAGAGGCCACCGAAGACTATGACCACCTGACCCGCCAGCGTGTCGAAGGGCATTGGTTTCTCTGCGGCGATTGCAGCCAAGAAATGTTCGACGGTATTGCACGGCAGGGTGAGGCAGCGCTTCGCTACTCGCTGGGGGTATCCCAGCGCGGCGACGACACCAAGTTCCTGGTCATAACCCATCAGTTGGGGAACGCTCAGCACCGCTTCTTGGTGCCGATGTGGGACCCCAGGGTGCCCAACCTGGTGGAAGCCTTCAGCCAAGGACAGATTTCCATCTCATTGGAGCGCAAGGGCGATACGCAGTCCGTGGTCTTGTCTCTCACCGCGGATGCTCCGTATGCCCTGGAGCTGCGAAAGCACCTGGACATGTTTATGCCCGACCCTCAGCGCTTGCAAGCGCTATTGCGAGCGATGCCGGAATGGATGGAGACAGCGGCCGAACCTGAGCAGTTTCCCAACCTGATAGAGGGTCTGGCCATCACCGACGTCAGTGTCTCCATCGTGTTCGACGCCATGCTTCCCAACCTCAGCCAATTGTTGGCAAAAAAATTGGGGGCCAATGGGGCCACCCTGCACTGAAAAAAAGCCATCCAGTCGCTACACGACTGTGAGAAGCATCGAATCGTTCGCTGCGCTCACAGAATAAGGACACAAGCTATGATGGTCTACGGTAATTTGGCTACTCAACCACTGAAAAAAATCTCAAAATCGACTAATAAGGCTTACTTCGAATTTCGCATTGCGGAGTCGCAGCGCGGACAGGACTCCCAGCCCACCTGGTACACCTGCCGCGTGATGAAAGAGACCATGCCGGAGCTCACCAAAGGCGACTTTGTCAAAGTGACCGGCAAGCTGAAAGCAGATTTCTACCTGTCACGCGAGGGCAAACCCACGGGTACGCTGCTCATCATTGCTTTCGAGGCGGCCAAGATAGCAAAGCCGCAGGCTCATTCTGTCGCCGAAGAAGGGTAACGGCGGTAACGGGGTAACAAAGGTGCTACGGCCTCCCCCATGACGCAAGGCAACAACCAGCAGCCATGATTTCAGCCCCTACAGCCATGCTGTGGGGGCATTTTTTATGAGCACGGTAACAACACCCCTGCGGTTACTCCCCATACCTGTTTCGGCACCTGCTCCGCAGTGCAGTTCGGCGCCGCGCGTGTCCGTTATGACCCAGTGACTTCCGCCCCCCTCCCCTCCCAGCGCATCGTGCGGGGGGACAAAGACCAGCATGATTTCTTATCATGCCGGGTTTAATCTTGTCATTTTCTTATCGAAATGGCCTCATCAAGATAAGATTGCGGCTTATTCTTATCAAATGACAGGATTGAGGTCGCAATCTCCTCAGATGACAAGATAGATGCAATTGACCAGATTCGCTGCACCATGACTCTCCCCCCGCTGCCGCCCCGTCATGCAGCCTTGCTGCGCCATGTATTGGATTCTGGTGCGCCCGTCGCGCCGAGTGCGCTTGAGCAGGCTCTGCAAGTCTCCCGGCCCACCATCAACCGGGACCTGCGGGACCTTCTTGCGGCCGGGTTACTGGACAAGCAAGGGGACGGTCGCTCGACCCGATACCTGGCCAATGCAGCGGCTGAGGCCGCGCTGGGCGCATTGACGTCTGGTTCCCCGTCGCCAGCAAGGTCTGGAGGCTTTCAATGGTCGGCAGCCGCGCATCCCCTCGTCGAGGCGCTTCTCGCCCCTTTGGGCACCCGCACGCCCGTGGGCTATGACAGCGGGTTTGTGAACAGCTACATCCCGAACCAGTCCAGCCTGCTGCCGCCAAAGCTGGCCACGGACCTGCACAACGCTGGCCGCAGCCAGGACCAGCAGCCCGCGGGAACCTACGCCCGCGAGGTGCTCGAGCAATTGCTCATCGACCTGTCCTGGTCGTCATCGCGCCTCGAGGGCAATAGCAAGAGCTTGCTCGACACCAAGGAACTCTTCGAGCTCGGCCAACAGGCGGGACCGCTCGACGAGGACACGCTAATGCTGCTCAACCACAAGAGCGCCATCGAGTTCATGGTCGATGCGGTACCGACGGAGGGCATCACCGTGCCCGTCATCGTGGACCTGCAGGCCAAGCTGATGAGGGACCTCCTTCGAGACGCGCGCGATATCGGCAGCATCCGCCGACGCGTGGTGAACATCGATGGTTCGGTCTACACCCCCAGCAGCATTCCTTCGCTCCTGGAAGATACGCTGAACGCCATCGTCGACAAGGTCCGCAGCATCCGCAATCCGGTGGAGGCCGCCTTCTTCCTGTGGGTCAACCTGGCCTATTTGCAACCTTTTGCGGACGGCAACAAGCGCACGAGTCGTCTGAGCGCCAACATGCCGCTCATGCTCTACAACTGCGCCCCGCTGTCCTTTCTGGATGTGGAGCGCTCGGACTACGCGACCGCGATGCTCGGCATCTACGAGCAGCGCGACGTGTCTGCGGCGGTGGACTTGTTCGAGTTCATCTACCGCCGTTCGATTCAGAAGTACAGCGTACTGCGCGCCTCTGTTGCAGCGCCGGACCCGATTCGGACGAAGTACCGACAGACCTTGAACGAACTGATGCAGTTCGTAGTCTTCCATGGACGAACGCTGGATGCAGCATTCTCCGAGGTTCATGTCGATGTCGCTGACAGCGTGGCGCTACGCCTCATCGCCAACACCGAGCTTGACCAGCTGGAGCAGCACAACTGCGCTCGCTACAACCTTGCTCGAGGAATGACACAGCGATGGATAGATGCCGGGCGGCGCAGATGAGGTGCAAGGCAGCTTGGCTGGCTGCTTGATTCAGATTGCTCTTGTGGCCCATTCGACTGCCAGGGTTGAGCAAACAGGTACGCCTCGCGGTCAAAATGGACTGAACTTGTAGTCATCCAAATATACGTCTGTCTCATCGAGGTTGCGCACCAATCGGAAGACCTCTCGACCTGCGTGCCGCACACGGACGTCGACAACGTCCTTCGGCACCGCAGAGACCTTGCGCAGCAGCGAAGGCAAGGCTTCGCGCACCGACTCTTCGTCCGCCACCACCACAACCTCTTCCTTTCGCTCGTAACCCGCACCGACCCATCGCATCCAGATGCAGACGAGTTCGAAAGACTCGACAGGCAAGCTGGGACCCATGCACAGGTGAGTGACCAGGTCCTGCATGAACATTTGCTCGTCACCCTCCCACGCCAGAACCTGGGCCACGAATCGCCTCTGGTAATCATGGCGCATCTCGAGGATGCGCTTGCCCATCAACCCGTAGTCGGCCACTTCGGCAGCAGGGTCGGGGAAAGGCTCTGGTTGAGAGGCGGGGCTGGTGGCTGTTTGGTGGTTTTTTGGGCTGGCGGGGGCGGATGAAGCCATTGGTGCGCCACCCACGGAGGCAGCCAAAGACGGGGCCGACACCACTTCGGCCACATCCGCATCGCTGGCCAACCACTCGGCCACCTGAAAAATATCGATGCAACGCTCTGACCCCAGGCGTTTGACCTTGAACGGCAGGTCGTCCTGGCTGAGCAGGTGGGTCACAGCTTTGCGGCTTTTGCCCAACACCTGGGCCAGGTCCTCGGCATAAAGGACCAGCCGGTCGGGAAACATCCCCTGCAAATAGGCCAAAACCTGGGTTGGGGTCATCGGGGTCAGGACGAAAAAAAACCACCAGAAAACCACCAGAAGGTGGGTTTTGGTGGCTTTTTTCAACCAGCTTTCGCTATCATCACCAACTCACGCGTGCCTCGAAAAGCTTGTAAGTTGTTGATTTTATTGGCTTGGCGGAAACGGAGGGATTCGAACCCTCGATGAGGCTCTACACCCCATACTCCCTTAGCAGGGGAGCACCTTCGGCCACTCGGTCACGTTTCCAATCCCGCTATTATGCCTTAGTTTGAGGCCCCTTCAGGGAAAGGTCAGGCAGCGGACTGATCCAGGTCGAAGGCCTTGTGCAGGGCGCGCACGGCCAGCTCCAGGTACTTGTCTTCGATCACCACGGAGGTCTTGATCTCGGAGGTGGAGATCATCTGGATGTTGATGCCCTCTTCGCTGAGCACGCGGAACATCTTGGCCGCCACGCCCACATGGCTGCGCATGCCGATGCCGACGATACTGACCTTGCAGATGGCAGTGTCGCCGACCACCTCGAGCGCGCCCAGCTGGGGCACGACTTTCTCGCGCAGCAGCTCCAGCGTGCGCGTGTGGTCGTTGTGATTCACGGTGAAGCTGAAGTCGGTGCGGCCATCCTTGCTGATGTTCTGGATGATCACGTCCACTTCGATGTTGGCGTCGGCCACGGGACCCAGGATCTGGTAGGCAATGCCAGGCTTGTCGGGCACGCCAAGCACGGAAATCTTGGTTTCGTCGCGGTTGAAAGCGATGCCGGAAACGACGGCTTGTTCCATTTGTTCGTCTTCCTCAAAGGTGATCAGGGTGCCGGAGGCGGCCTCTTCGTTGATGTCGATGTCCCAGGGCGTGAAGCTGGAGAGCACGCGCATGGGCACTTTGTACTTGCCGGCAAATTCCACCGAGCGGATCTGCAGCACCTTGCTGCCCAGGCTGGCCATTTCCAGCATTTCCTCGAAGCTCACGGTCTTCAGGCGCGTGGCCTGGGGCACGACACGCGGGTCGGTGGTGTAGACGCCATCGACGTCGGTGTAGATCAGGCACTCGCTGGCCTTCATGGCCGCAGCCACGGCCACGGCCGAAGTGTCGGAGCCGCCACGGCCCAGCGTGGTGATGTGGCCCTCGTCGTCGATGCCCTGGAAGCCGGTGATGATGACCACCCTGCCGGCATCCAGGTCGGCGCGCACGCGCTTATCGTCGATGGACTCGATGCGCGCCTTGGTGTAGCTGCTGTCGGTGCGGATCGGCACCTGCCAGCCGGTATAGCTCACGGCCGGCATGCCCTCGGACTGCAGCGCAATCGCCAGCAGGGCCGACGAGGCCTGCTCGCCGGTGGCGGCCAGCATGTCAAGCTCACGGAAGTAAGCCGTGTTGGCATGTGCGGGTGTGAGCTCCTTGGCCAGGGCCAGCAGGCGGTTGGTCTCGCCACTCATGGCGCTGGGAACCACCACCACCTGGTGGCCGGCCCGCGCCCACTTGGCTACGCGCTTGGCGACGTTGCGGATGCGCTCGGTGGAGCCCATCGAGGTGCCGCCGTATTTATGAACGAACAGTGCCATGGAATATCTGCAATGACGGAACGCTGAGGAGCGGCGCTATTGCGAAGATTGTTTTGGTGCGCCGCCGTCCCGTGCGGAAATGAAATCCAAAACCGGCTGATTGTACCAACCGAGCAGCTCGCCTTCACGCAGCACATGGCCGCTGCCCACCTTCAATTGAATGCGGTGCCCGCGCGTGCTGCAGGCGGCGATCTGGCGCAGCAGCGCATCGAGCTGCGCGGCCGTGGGCGTGGCGCCATGCTGGCTGCGCAGCCAGTGGCGCAGCAGATTGGCCTGGCGCGCACGGCTCAAAGAGCGCAGCGCGGCGATGCGCGGCGGCTGGCCCACCGTGGCCAGATCGGCCTGCGCCAGTTCCTGCAGCAACTCGTGGGCCTGGGCCGCATGGGCGCAACTGCGCGCGAAGGTGTCGCGAAACTGCGGAAACGCCTGCTGCAGCGCGGGCAGCAGCTGGCGCCGGATGCGGTTGCGCGTGTAGCGTTCGTCGCTGTTGGTCGGGTCTTCCACCCAGGCCTGGCCACGCGCACGCAGCCATGCGCGTACCTCCTGCCCCGCCACGCCCAGCAGCGGCCGCTGCCAGTGCAGGCCGCCGCGCTGCCAATGCGCAGGCATGGCCGCCAGGCCGGCCACACCCGCGCCGCGCGACAGGGCCAGCAGCAGGGTTTCGACCTGGTCATCGGCATGCTGCGCCAATGCTATTGTTTGAATAGCTGATTGCGCTTGTCTGTCATGCGCAAGAGCCTCAAAAGCCTTGTAACGTGCCTGGCGCGCTGCATCCTCGGGGCTTTGGCCTGGCGCGTGCCGGGCATCGACACGCTGCACGCTCAAGGGCAGGCCCAGGCGCATGCAAAGGGCGATGCAGTGCCGCTCGAAATCGTCGGCCGCAACCTGCAGGCCATGGTGTACGTGAAAGGCATGCACCTGGCCCGGCCAGCGCTCGGCGCAGGCCAGCAGCAGCGCCGTGGAGTCCGCCCCGCCGCTGAAGGCCACAGCCAGCGGAAGCCGGGGCGCGAAAGCCTGCATGGCGGCATCGAAACTCTGGGTCATGGGGCGGATGCTCGCACAAAGCACAACGGCCCCGCGGGGCCGTCTGCCGTGGCGCCGAATGCGTGATTAACGCTCGGCCTTGGTGTCGTTGAAGCGGCCGTAGCTTTGCAGCCGCTCATAGCGGCGGTCCAGCAGTTCCTTGGGCTTCAGGTCGGACAGCTGGCGGTAGGCGTCGCCCAATGCACGCTTCAGGAAGGCCGCCATCTGCTTGTGGTCGCGATGCGCCCCGCCCACGGGCTCGCTGACGATCTTGTCCACCAGACCCAGGGCCTTGAGACGGTGCGCCGTGATGCCCATGGCGTCGGCCGCGTCCTGCGCCTTGTCACTGGTCTTCCAGAGAATGGAGGCGCAGCCCTCGGGGCTGATCACGGAGTAGATCGAGTACTGCAGCATGATGACCTGATCGGCCACACTGATGGCCAGCGCGCCGCCGGAGCCGCCCTCGCCGATCACCGTGGTGATGATGGGCACCTCCAGCTGCGCCATCTCGTAGATGTTGCGGCCAATGGCCTCGGACTGGCCGCGCTCCTCGGCATCGATGCCGGGAAAGGCGCCCGGCGTGTCCACGAAGGTGAACACCGGCAGCTTGAATTTCTCGGCCGTCTTCATCAGGCGCAATGCCTTGCGGTAGCCCTCGGGGCGGCTCATGCCGAAGTTGCGCGCGGCGCGCTCCTTGGTGTCGCGCCCCTTCTGGTGGCCCAGCACCATGCAGGCATGGCCGTTGAAGCGCGCCAGCCCGCCGACGATGGACTGGTCATCGGCAAAGTGGCGGTCACCGTGCAGCTCCACGAAATCCGTGAAGATCTCCCGCACGTAGTCCATGGTGTAGGGGCGCTCGGGATGGCGCGCAATCTTCGTGATCTGCCAGGGGCTCAGATCGCTGTAGATGTCCTTGGTGAGCTGCTGGCTCTTCTTGCTGAGCTGCTCTATCTCTTCGGAAATATCCACCGCGCTTTCGTTTTGCACATAGCGCAGTTCTTCGATTTTGGATTCCAGCTCGGCAATGGGTTGCTCGAAATCCAGAAAGGTTTTTTTAGCCAACTTGTTTCTCCTCGGGGCGGTGCCCGAAACCTGCCGCCCTGCTCTCAATGTGTGATCAATAGTCAACCGGCAGGGGGGCAAGCGAGCGCCAAATATACCAACTCGCCACGCTGCACCAGGGATTCCAGGCCTGGGCCACCTCGCGCGCATCGCTGCGGCTCACGGGGTCGCCCGAGAAGTAATGCTGGCTGATGCCCTGAATCAGCGTGGCGTCGTCCAGCGGCAGCACATTCGGCCGCGCCAGGTGGAAGATCAGAAACATGTCGGCCGTCCAGCGGCTGATGCCGCGTATGGCCACCAGCTCGGCGACGATGGCCGGGTCGTCCATCTGGTCCCACTGCTTGACATGCAACTGGCCGCTGTCGAAATGCAGGGCCAGATCGACCAGGTACTCCACCTTGCGCGCCGACAGGCCGGCCGCGCGCATGTCGTCCACCTTGAGCTTGAGCACGCTGCGCGGCGTCATGCTGCGCGGCAGCGCCGCCAGCCTGTCCCACACGCGCTGCGCCGACGCCACGCTCACCTGCTGGCCGACGATGGAACGCGCCAGCGTGGTGAAGGCGTCGCCGCGCTGGTACAGCGCCACGTCGCCCACCTGCGGAATTAGGCGGCGCAGCACGCGATCCTTCTTGACCAGGTGCTTGCAGGCCTCGGCCCAATAGTCCGGCGCGCTTGCAATTACTTCTTTTTTTATAGCTGCCACCGCTTATCCTATCTGCGTCAACAGCCAATTTGACTCTGAATTCATTTACTGCGCGGCCTCCCAGGTCGTGCCCGCGGCCGAGTCCTTGAGCACGATGCCCTGGGCCAGCAGCTCGCCCCTGATGCGATCGGCCTCGGCGAAGTTCTTCGCCGCCTTGGCGGCCGCGCGCGCGGCGATCTGCGCCTCGATGGCGGCGGCATCCAGGCCCGCGCCGGCCTTCAGAAAGGCCTCGGGGTCGTCCTGCAGCAGGCCCAGATGGGCGCCAAGTGCCTTCAGCAGGCCGGCAACCTCGGGCGACTTGCCGCGGTTGACCTCGCCGGCCAGCTCGAACAGCACGGCCACGGCCTCGGGCGTGCCGAAGTCCTCGTCCATGGCCGCCTTGAAACGCGCGGCATGCGGCTGGGCCCAGTCGATTACGACCGGCTGGGGCGCCACCAGCGACAACGCCGTGTACAGGCGCTTGAGCGCGGCGCGCGCGTCGTCCAGATGCAGGTCGCTGTAGTTCAGCGGGCTGCGGTAGTGGCTGCGCACGACGAAGAAGCGCACGGTTTCGGCGTCGTATTCCCGCAGCACGTCGCGGATGGTGAAGAAATTGCCCAGGCTCTTGGACATCTTCTCGTTGTCCACGTTGATGAAGCCGTTGTGCATCCACAGCTGCGCAAACGGCTTGCCCGTGGCGCCCTCGCTCTGCGCGATCTCGTTCTCGTGGTGCGGAAAAGCAAGGTCGGCACCGCCGCCGTGGATGTCAAAGCTCTCGCCCAGCAGCGCGCAGCCCATGGCCGAGCACTCGATATGCCAGCCGGGCCGGCCCTCGCCGTAGGCGCTGGCCCATTTCACCTCGGCCGGCTCCTCGGGCTTGGCGCTCTTCCAGAGCACGAAATCAAGCGGATCGTGCTTGCCGTCCTGCACCGCCACGCGCTCGCCAGCATGAAGCTCGTCGAGCGACTTGCCCGACAGCCGGCCGTAGCCCGGGAACTTGCGCACCGCGTAGTTGACGTCGCCGCTGCCGGCACGGTAGGCCAGGCCCTTGTCCTCAAGGCGCTGGATCAGGCCCAGCATCTGCGGCACGTATTCGGTGGCGCGCGGCTCGTGCGTGGGGCGCTCTATGCCCAGAGCGTCGGCGTCCTCGTGCAGGGCGTCGATCATGCGGTCCGTCAGGCTGCGTATGGTCTCGCCGTTTTCCACCGCGCGGCGGATGATCTTGTCGTCGATGTCGGTGATGTTGCGCACATAGGTCACGGCCAGGCCCGAGGCGCGCAGCCAGCGCTGCACCACGTCAAAGGCGATCATCGAGCGCGCATGACCCAGGTGGCACAGGTCGTACACCGTCATGCCGCAGACATACATGCGCACATGGCCGGGTTCGAGCGGAGAGAAATGCTCCAAGGCACGCGTCAGCGTGTTGTAGATGCGCAAACTCATGGGATCAAGGTCAGAAACAGGTGGGAATCGCAACCGCCGGCCGGCCTACCACGACGCCAGCAAAGGCCAGCCAGATAGGGCCACGGGGAGGCTCGCTGCCTGGTGCAGAGCACGACTGGGCGGACGGCTGCGTGGCGCCGTCATGACACCCCCTCGGCTACAATCAGTCGCAGTATAAGCCGCCCGCAGGGCCTGCATTTCCCTTGCACAAACACTACCAATGAAGCACGCACGCCGTCCCCTTGCCCAACTCCTGCGCGTCGCGACCCTGTCTACGCTGTTGGGTATGTCACTGGCCCATGCGGCAGACGATTACTCCGACATCACCCAGCTGCTGCGCGCCGGCAAGGCGCAGGACGCGTTGGCCAAGGCCGACCAGCGCATCTCTACCAATCCGCGTGACCCCCAGCTGCGCTTTCTGCGCGGCGTGGCCCAGGCGGACATCGGCAAGCAGACCGACGCGATCAGCACCTTTACCAAGCTCACCGAGGACTACCCGGAGCTGCCCGAGCCCTACAACAACCTGGCCGTGCTGTACGCCAACCAGAACCAGCTCGACAAGGCACGCACGGCGCTGGAGATGGCAATACGCACCAACCCGGCCTACGCCACGGCGCATGAGAACCTGGGCGACATCTACGCCAAGCTGGCCGGCCAGGCCTACAACAAGGCCCTGCAGCTCGATGCCAGCCAGGCCGGCACCTTGCGCCCCAAGCTGGCGCTGATCCGCGAGCTGTTCTCTGTCGATGCCAAGAGCGCCGGCGCCAAGGGCAGCGCCACCGTCGCCCGCGCCCCGGCGCCCGCTCCCACGGCTGCGCCCGTGGCGGCGCCGGCCCCGGTCGTGGCGGCTGCACCCGCCGCCCCCGTCGCAGCACCGGTGCCGCCCCCCGTACCCGTCGCTGCAGCCCCCGCTCCAGCTCCAGCTCCTGCTGCGGCTGCCGCACCGGCCCCGGCGCCAACCCCTGCCCCGGCCAAGGCGGCAACGACCCACAACGCCGCCAAAGACGTGGAAAAGGCCGTGCAGGCATGGGCTTCCGCATGGGAGGATCAAGACATGGGCGGCTACCTGGGCGCCTATGCCAAGACCTTCCAGCCCAAGGGCCAGGCCAGCCGCGCTGCCTGGGAGAAGGAGAGGCGCGAGCGCATCGTGGGCCGCGCCAAGATCAACGTGGGTGTCAGTGATCTCAGCGTCAAGGTCGATGGCGACAAGGCCCAGGCGCGCTTTCGCCAGCAGTACAGCTCGGGCAACCTGAATGTCTCCAGCCGCAAGACGCTGGACATGGTGAACCAGGGCGGTCGCTGGGCCATCGTGCGTGAATCCACAGGTGGCTGAAACTCCTGGCGCGTACCCGACCCTAACGCAATGCGGCGCTGACGGCGCCGCATGCCATTTTGACTACACACCCCGCGCATGCCCCTGCTCCCCTGTTCGCTTGGCCAAGTTCTGACCACGGTTGCCGTGGCCATGCTGCTGGCCGCGCCCGCGCCCGCGCTAGCGAAAAAAGGCGAGCAAACAAGCGAGCCGCAGCGCCAGTCCGCCACCAAAAAAAAGGTCAAACGCAAGAACCCAACGCAGACCGCTGCCGCCTTGCGTGACGGCGATGCCGAGCGGCGTCTGCTGGAGATCTCGCAACTCACCGCGCAAGGCCGCGCCCGCGAGGCCCTGCCGCTGGCCGAGCGCCTGGTGCGCGACCACCCGAACTTCCAGCTGGCCCAGCTGGCGCTGGGCGACCTGCTGGCCGCCCGGGCGCGGCCCCTGGGGCGCGTGGGTGATGTGGTGCCCGCGCCCGCCGTGGCCATGGCCGCGCCGCCCCCCGTGGCGGGCCTGAAGTTTGCCACCGCCACCGCCGCGCCCGTCCCCCAGCCCAGCGCCGCCCCCCAGCCCAGCGCTGCCGCGTCGGCCTTGCCGGCGTCGGCAACGGACACGCTGTCCAGCCTGCGCAGCGAACTGCGCCTGCGCCTGGACTCGACCAAGGCGCCGCCCCCACAGGGCAGCATTCCGGCGCAATTTCTGGAGCTGTCGGCACGCACGCGCCATGCGATTGCCATGGATGCCTCGCGCTCGCGGCTGTACCTGTTCGAGAACACCGACAAGGGCCTGGTGCTGGTGGCCGACTACTACGCCTCGGTGGGCAAGCTCGGCACCGAGAAAGTCGTCGAGGGCGACCAGCGCACACCTCTGGGCGTGTACTACATCACCAGCCGGCTCGACCCGGCCACGCTGAAGGATTTTTACGGCGCCGGCGCCCTACCCATCAACTACCCCAACCCGCTGGACCAAAGCCGGGGCAAGACCGGTAGCGGCATCTGGCTGCACGGCACGCCACCCGATCAGTTCTCGCGCGCGCCGCAGGCCACCGACGGCTGCCTGGCCCTGGCCAACCCGGATCTGGAGCGCATCCTGAAAACCGTGGAGCCGCGCACCACCCCGGTGGTCATCGCGCGCCAGCTGCAGTGGGTCAAACCCCACGCACTGCAGGCCGAGCGCCAGTCCTTCCATGCCGTGCTCGAGGCCTGGCGCACGGCCAGGTCGCATGGCGACATGCAGCGCCTGCTGACCTTCTACGCACCCGAGTTCCAGGGCCTGCGCAACCTCGATCTGGAGCAGTGGACGCAGACGCTGCAGGCCGAGCACCGCACCCTGCGCGGTCGCTCGGTATTGCTCAAGGACAAGAGCATGCTGCGCTGGACCGACAGCAGCGACACCATGGTGGTCACTTTCGGCGAACTGGCCGAAGGCGCGCGCACCGGCACCACCAGGCGCCAGTACTGGACGCGCAAGGGCGCGCACTGGCAGATATTTTTTGAAGGAGTGATTGGATGATTTCCAGAAGAAATACGGCTGTAGCCGTTGCCGGTATTGCGCTGGCAGCTATGTTTTCTACAGCAAATGCACAGCAGGCCCCCAAGGTCAAGCTGGCCACCAGCCTGGGCGACATCGTGGTGCAGCTCGATCCGGCCAAGGCGCCCAAGACGGTGGAGAACTTCCTCGCCTATGTCCAGGACAAACATTACGACGGCACGGTGTTTCACCGCGTCATCGACGGCTTCATGATCCAGGGCGGCGGTTTCACGCCCGACCTGGTGCAGAAGAGCACGCGCGCGCCGATCGCACTGGAGGCCAACAACGGTCTGAAGAACGACAAGTACACCATCGCCATGGCACGCACCTCCATCCCGGATTCCGCCACGGCGCAGTTCTTCATCAACGTGAACAACAACGCCATGCTCAATGCCCCCAGCCCGGACGGCCATGGCTATGCCGTGTTCGGCAAGGTCGTCGAGGGCATGGCGGTGGTCGACAAGATCAAGGGCGTCGCCACCGGCAACAAGGGCCCGCACCAGAACGTGCCCAACACGCCCGTGCTGATCCAATCCGCAACCCTGGTCAAATAACCGAAAGGAAAAGCGCCATGAGCAACCCGCAAGTCGAACTGCACGTCACCATCAACGTCGCCGAGACCGCCACCCAGGGCGTGATCACGCTGGAGCTGGACGCCGTGAACGCGCCCAAGTGCACCGCCAACTTCCTGGCCTACGTGAACAAGGGCCATTACGACGGCACCATCTTCCACCGCGTGATCAAGGGCTTCATGATCCAGGGCGGCGGCTTTACCGCCGACATGAAGCAAAAGGGCACGGACGCGCCCATCGAGAACGAGGCCGCCAACGGCCTGAAGAACGACAAGTACACCATCGCCATGGCGCGCACCGGCGAGCCGCACAGCGCGACGGCCCAGTTCTTCATCAACACGGTGGACAACGGCTTTTTGAACCACACCTCGCCCACCCCCCAGGGCTGGGGCTATGCCGTGTTCGGCAAGGTGGTCAAGGGCGAGGACGTGGTGGAGAGCATCAAGAAGGTGCGCACCACGCGCAAAGGCTTCCACGACGACGTGCCGTTCGACGCCGTGGTGATCGACAAGGCCGTGGCGCTGTAAGCCAGGCCATGCAGCAGGCCGTGCCGCCGATGGCCGAGCTGGTCGCACCAGCGGGCTGGCGCACGGTCGATTTCCTGGCCGACCTGCACCTGGAGCCGGGCCAGCCGGCCACGCTGCAGGCATTGCGTCAGTATCTGGAGAGCACGCCCGCCGATGCAGTGTTCCTGCTCGGCGACCTGTTCGAGGTCTGGGTGGGCGACGACGCCATTGATGAGCCGGACAGCTTCGAGGGTGCATGCAGCGCCCTGCTGGCCGGCGCCGCGCGCCAGCGGCCCATGTACTTCATGCATGGCAACCGCGACTTTCTGGTGGGCGCAGAGTTCACGCGCCGCACCGGCGTTGCCCTGTTGGCCGACCCTACGGTGCTGCAATTTCTGGATCAGCGCTGGCTGCTGTCGCATGGCGACGCGCTGTGCCTGAACGATGTCGAGTACCAGCGCTTTCGCGCCGTCGCGCGCAACAGCGCCTGGCAGGCCCAGCTGCTGGCGCGCCCGTTGCACGAGCGCCGTGCCCAGGGCCGCAGCGCCCGCAGCGAGAGCGAGGCGCGCAAGCAGGCCGGCACGGCCGTCTATGCCGATGTGGACGAGCCCACTGCCCTGGCCTGGCTGCAGGCCGGGCGGGCCCAGGCGCTGATCCACGGCCACACCCATATGCCGGCCGACCATGTGCTGGCCCAGGGCCTGGCGCGCCATGTGCTCACCGACTGGGATCTGGCCGCCGACCCGCCGCGCGCCGGATTGCTGCGCCTGACGGCCCAAGGATTGCAACGCCTGCCCATCGCCCCCAAGTAGCGGCATGGCTCCCGCTGCATTGCGTTTTCTGAACCACCTCGCCCGGCGTGTACGCGCCGCCGTGGCGCCGGTTCCCGACATTGGCGCCGAACTGTGGCTGCAGACGCTCGGCCGCCACCCCTTCCTGGCCGCCCTGCCGCTGCAGGACCAGGCCAAGCTGCGCGCGCTCAGTGCCCTCTTCCTGCAGCGCAAGGAGTTTTCCGGCGCCCATGGCCTGGTGGTGACCGACGCCATGGCCGTCGCCATCGCCGCCCAGGCCTGCCTGCCGCTGCTGCACTGGGGCGCGCCCGACAAGGCGCTGGCCTGGTATGACGACTTTGTCGGCATCGTCGTGCACCCGGCCGAGGCCCTGGCGCGGCGCAAGGCCGTGGACGAGGCCGGCGTGGTGCACCACTACCACGAGGTGCTGCTGGGCGAGGCCATGGAGCATGGCCCCGTCATGTTGAGCTGGCCGGCCGTGGACGGCGCCGGCCGCCATGGCGCGACCAGCGTGGTGATCCACGAGTTCATGCACAAGATAGACATGAGAAACGGCCCGGCGGACGGCTGCCCGCCGCTGCCCGCGGGCTTTTTGGGCCAGGCCGGGGCGCGCAACGCGCATGCCGCCTGGCAAGCGGCCTGGCAGCCGGCCTATGAGCAGTTCAGAGAGCAGGTGATCATCGCCGAGCGCTTTGGCGGCGACTGGCCCTGGCTGGACGCCTATGGCGCCACGGCGCCGGCAGAATTTTTTGCCGTGGCCTGCGAGGCCTACTTTGTCGACAGGCCGCGCTTTGCGCAGGAGTTTCCGACGCTGGCGCCAATGCTGCAGGCCTTCTTCCAGCCCGCCCTCACGGGCTGACGGCGTAACGCATCAAGCCAGCGTCAGACGCGCGCGTGCCGTCTGGTATTCGCGCGCCAGGCGTGCGACGAGCTCTGCCGCCGGCACCACCTCGGTAATGCTGCCAATGCCCTGACCACAGCCCCAGATGTCCTTCCAGGCCTTCTTGGCATCGCCGCCAAAGTTCATCTTGCTCGGGTCGGACTCGGGCAGGTTCTCCGGGTCCAGGCCGGCGGCGCGGATCGAGGCCGCCAGGTAGTTGCCATGCACGCCGGTGAACAGGTTGCTGTAGACGATGTCGTCCGACGAGCCATCGACGATGGCCTGTTTGTAAGCATCGTGGGCGCGCGCCTCCTTCGTGGCGATGAAGGCCGAGCCGATATAGGCAAAGTCCGCGCCCATGGCTTGCGCGGCCAGAATGGCGCCGCCCGAGGCAATGGCGCCCGACAGCGCGATCGGGCCGTCGAACCACTGGCGGATCTCCTGGATGAGCGCAAACGGACTCTTCACGCCCGCATGACCGCCGGCGCCGGCCGCCACGGCGATCAGGCCGTCGGCGCCCTTCTCAATGGCCTTGCGCGCAAATTTGTTGTTGATGATGTCGTGCAGCACGATGCCGCCCCAGCCATGCACGGCCTGGTTCACGTCCTCGCGCGCGCCCAGGGACGTGATGACGATGGGCACCTTGTATTTGGCGCAGACCTGCATGTCGTGCTCCAGCCGGTCATTGCTCTTGTGCACGATCTGGTTGATGGCGAACGGCGCCGCCGGATGCTCCGGATGCGCCCTGTCCCAGGCGGCCAGGGTCTCGGTGATCTCGGCCAGCCAGTCCTCCAGCTGCGCGGCCGGGCGGGCGTTGAGCGCGGGCATGGAGCCGACGATGCCAGCCTGGCACTGCGCTATCACCAGCTGGGGGTTGCTGATGATGAACAGTGGCGCGCCGATCACGGGCAGCGAGAGCTTTTGCAGGGCCGGCGGCAAGCTGGACATAGGGCAGTCTCCTTGGCAATAAACAGGGCTGCAGCGCTTATCCATCAAGCGCACGCAGCTATCAAAACAATATCAATCGTCAGAACGCATCGAGCGCCAGCGCCGTGACGCTGGCCGCGCCCTCGACGATGGCGTCGCGCTGCGCCGGGGCCTTCACCAGAATGTGCTCGGCATAGAAGCGCGCCGTGGCGATCTTGGCCTGCATGAAGGCCTGATCCTGTCCCTTGGACGACAGCTGCTGCGCCACCAGCAGCGCGCGACCCATTTGCCAGCCGGCCACCAGGTTGCCGGCCAACATCAGGTAGGGCACGCTGCCGGCAAAGGCGGCGTTCGGGTTGGCCTTGGTATTCGCGGCCATGAAGTCCACGGCATCCAGAAAGGCCTGGCGCGCGGCTGCCAGCCGCCGGGCCACGGCCTGGGCGTCGGCAGTGCCGCTGGCCTGCAGCTCGGCCTCGGTCTGCTCGATCTGCGCGGCGACTGCCTTCGCCAACTGACCGCCGTCGCGCGCCGTCTTGCGCCCCACCAGGTCATTGGCCTGGATGGCGGTCGTGCCCTCGTAGATGGTCAGGATCTTGCTGTCGCGGTAATGCTGGGCGGCCCCGGTTTCCTCGATGAAGCCCATGCCGCCATGCACCTGCACACCCAGGCTGGTGACCTCCTGGCTCATCTCGGTGCTGTAGCCCTTGACCAGCGGCACCAGGAACTCATAGAAGGCCGCGTTATCCCTGGCCACCTGCGGGTCAGGATGGTGATGCGCCGCATCGAAGGCGGCCGCGGCCACGCTGGCCATGGCGCGGCAGCCCTCGGTGTAGGCACGCATGGTCATCAGCATGCGGCGCACATCGGGGTGGTGGATGATGGGGCCGGCGGCCGGCAGGCTGCCATCGACGGGGCGGCTTTGCACGCGCTCGCGCGCATACTGCACGGCCTGCTGGTAGGCGCGCTCGGCCACCGCAATGCCCTGTACGCCCACGCCGTAGCGGGCGGCGTTCATCATGATGAACATGTACTCCAGGCCGCGGTTCTCCTCGCCCACCAAATAACCGATGGCGCCGCCGTGGTCACCAAACTGCAGCACGGCCGTGGGGCTGGCCTTGATCCCCAGCTTGTGCTCGATGGAGACGCAATGCGCATCGTTGCGCGCGCCCAGGCTGCCATCGCTATTGACCATGAACTTCGGCACCACGAACAGACTGATGCCCTTGACGCCCTCGGGCGCCCCGGCCACGCGCGCCAGCACCAGGTGCACGATGTTCTCGGCCATGTCGTGCTCACCATAGGTGATAAAGATCTTGGTGCCGAAAACCTTGTAGGTGCCGTCGCCCTGCGGCTCGGCCTTGGTACGCACCTGGGCCAGATCGGAGCCGGCCTGGGGCTCGGTCAGGTTCATGGTGCCGGTCCACTGGCCGGAAATCAGCTTCTCCAGGTAAATGGCCTTGAGTTCCTCGCTGCCAGCGGTGAGCAGCGCCTCGATGGCGCCATCAGTGAGCAGCGGGCACAGCGCAAAGCTCAGGTTGGCGGCGTGCAGGATTTCGCCGCAGGCCGCTCCAATGGTCTTGGGCAGGCCCTGGCCACCAAAGGCTGCCGGGTGCTGCAGCCCCTGCCAGCCGGCCTCGGTGAACTGGGCGTACGCGTCCTTGAAACCGGGCGTGGTGGTGACCTGACCGTCCTTGAACGAGGACGGGTTGCGGTCGCCCTCCACGTTCAGCGGCGCCACCACCCCCTCGTTGAACTTGGCGCATTCCTCCAACACGGCGGCGGCCGTGTCCAGGCCCGCATCCTCAAAGCCGGGAATCTGCGCGACGTGGTCGATGCGCGCCAGGTGCTCGATGGCAAACAACATGTCCTTGACGGGGGCGGTATAGCTCATGGGAATGGATATGGTTGGATGGAGATGGGTGGCGAAAAAAAGGGCATCGCACGCGATGCCCCGGTACGGTGGCGCGCGCTCAGAGCGCGTTGACCAGCTCCGGCACCGCCGTGAACAGATCGGCCTCCAGCCCGTAGTCGGCCACGGAGAAGATGGGCGCCTCGGGGTCCTTGTTGATGGCCACGATGACCTTGCTGTCCTTCATGCCCGCCAGGTGCTGGATGGCGCCCGAGATGCCGCAGGCGATGTACAGCTGGGGCGCGACGATCTTGCCGGTCTGGCCCACCTGCAGGTCGTTCGGGGCGTAGCCCGCGTCCACCGCAGCGCGGCTGGCGCCAATGGCCGCGCCCAGCTTGTCGGCCAGCGGGGTGATGACCTCGTTGAACTTCTCGGCGCTGCCCAGCGCGCGGCCGCCCGAGACGATGATCTTGGCGGCCGTGAGCTCGGGGCGGTCGCTCTTGGTGACCTCGCGGCCGACGAAGCTGCTCTTGCCAGCGTCCTGCACGGCGGCCACGCTGTCCACGGCGGCGCTGCCACCGCTGGCGGCGGCGGCGTCAAAGCCGGTGCCGCGCACGGTGATCACCTTCACCGCGTCGGCGGACTGCACGGTGGCGATGGCGTTGCCGGCGTAGATCGGGCGCTCGAAGCTGTCGGCGGCCACCACCTTGGTGATGTCGCTGATCTGCGCCACGTCGAGCTTGGCGGCCACGCGCGGGGCGACGTTCTTGCCCGATGCGGTGGCGGGGAACAGGATGTGGCTGTAGCTGGATGCAATCGCCAGGACTTGCGCGGCCAGGTTCTCGGCCAGGCCGTCCTTCAGGGACGCGCCGTCGGCGTGGAGTACCTTGGCGACGCCGGTGATCTGTGCGGCGGCGGCTGCGGCGGCGGCTGCGCCTTCGCCGGCGACCAGCACATGCACGTCGCCACCGCAGGCCAGGGCTGCGGTGACGGTGTTGAGCGTGGCGGCCTTGATGGAGGCGTTGTCGTGTTCTGCAATAACGAGTGCGGTCATGAAATCAGTTCCTTATCGGTTGGGGACAGAGCAAATTTGCTTCGCAAATCTTGGGCTGTCCCGCAAAACATTCAGATTACTTTGGCTTCGTTCTTGAGTTTGGCGACCAGGGTCGCCACGTCTGGCACCTTGATGCCGGCGCCGCGTTTGGCGGGTTCGACCACCTTGAGGGTCTTCAGGCGCGGGGCGACATCGACGCCCAGGTCTTCGGGCTTGACGGTGTCGAGCTGCTTTTTCTTGGCCTTCATGATGTTGGGCAGCGTGACGTAGCGCGGCTCATTGAGGCGCAGGTCGGTGGTGATGACCGCCGGGGTGGACAGCTGCAGGGTTTCCAGGCCGCCGTCGACCTCGCGCGTGACGTTCACCTTGTCGCCGGCCACTTCGACCTTGCTGGCGAAGGTGGCCTGGGGCAGGTCGGCCAGCGCGGCGAGCATCTGGCCGGTCTGGTTGGCGTCGTCGTCGATGGCCTGCTTGCCCAGGATGACGAGGCCGGGCTGTTCCTTGTCCACCAGGGCCTTGAGCAGCTTGGCCACGGCCAGGGGTTGCAGTTCTTCCGTGGTCTCCACCAGGATGGCGCGGTCGGCGCCGATGGCCATGGCGGTGCGCAGGGTTTCCTGGCATTGCGCCACGCCGCAGCTCACCGCGATGACTTCGGTGACGACGCCCTTTTCTTTCAGGCGCACGGCCTCTTCGACGGCGATTTCGTCAAAGGGGTTCATGCTCATCTTGACGTTGGCGATGTCCACACCCGTGCCGTCCGATTTCACGCGGACCTTCACGTTGTAGTCCACCACGCGTTTGACGGGGACCAAGACCTTCATTGCTGCTGCTCCTTCAATTGTTGATTGACGTGTACGTAAATCGGATCATTCTATTGCGCACTGCAGCATTTTGACCATCGGCAATACCTGCAAGCCCGCACTTTTTAAAAAAGAACGATCGTGCTTTTAAATGATTATGCCAGGGTACCGATGCGCAGCCAAGCGGCTGCGACACCTTTGCCACCGGGACGATCAGCCCGGCTTCCAGGCCGGCTGACGTTTCTCGGCAAAGGCGCGCGCGCCCTCCTGGGCCGCCGCGTCCATCATGTTGCAGGCCATGGCCTGACCGGCCAGCTGATAGGCGGCCTCCAGTCCCAGTTCGCGCTGTTGATAGACCAGGGCCTTGCCCATGGCGACGGCCGCGCGGGGCTTTTCCACGATGGACTGCACCAGCAGCTCGACCTCGACGTCCAGCAGCCCAGGCGCCACGACGCGGTTCACCAGCCCCTGCTCCAGGGCCGTGCGCGCGTCGATGAAATCGCCCGTGAGCAGCATTTCCATGGCCCGCTTGGTCGGCACGTTGCGCACCAGGGGCACGCTGGGCGTGGCGCAGAACAGGCCGTAGTGGATGCCGCTGGTGGCAAAGCTGGCGGCCTCGCTGGCCACGGCCAGGTCGCATTGCGCCACCAGCTGGCAGCCGGCCGCCGTGGCCATGCCCTGCACGCGCGCGATCACCGGCACGGGCAACTTGTGGATGGCCAGCATCACGCGGCTACAGCGCCCAAACAAGTCCTGGTACCAGGCCAGATCCGGGTGCTGCGCCATGTCCTTGAGGTTGTGGCCGGCGCAGAAGGCCTTGCCGGCCGCTGCCAGCACCACCACGCGCGCGCCCTCGTCCCGCGCCACATCGGCCAGCGCCTGCTGCAACGCGGCCAGCATCTCGTGGCCCAGGGCGTTGAAGCGCTTGGGATCATTCAGGGTCAGCGTGACCACGCCGCGCGCATCGCGCTCCACCTGCAGCAAGTCGGCTTCATCGGACATTGGTGCCCACTCCTTCACAGATCGGCCAGTACGCGCACATGGGCTTCCACGCTGCGCGCCAGTGGCCCCATCACGTAGCCGCCCTCCAGGCAGGAGACGATGCGCTTGTTGGCAAAGCGCCGCGCCACGTCCTTGATGCGCATGGTGATCCAGGTGTAGTCCTGCTCGGTCAGGCCGAGCTGGCCCATGTCGTCGTCGCGGTGCGCGTCAAAGCCGGCGCTGACAAAGATCATCTCGGGCTTGAAGGCTTCCAGGCGCGGCATCCAGACCATCTCCACGATCTCGCGCACGTCCATGCCCTTGGTGTAGGCGGGCACGGGCACGTTGAGCATGTTGGGCGCCGGATCCTGGTCTCCGCTGTAGGGGTAGAAGGGGTGCTGGAAGATGCTGACCATGAGGGCGCGCTCGTCGCCGGCCAGGATGTCCTCGGTGCCGTTGCCATGGTGCACGTCGAAATCGATCACGGCCACACGCTTCAGGTTGTGGCGTTGCAGCGCATATTTGGCAGCCACGGCCACGTTGTTGAAAAAGCAAAAGCCCATGGCCTTCTTGTGCTCGGCATGGTGGCCGGGCGGGCGCACGCTGCAGAAGGCGTTTTCCAGCTCGCCGGCCATGATGGCATCCACGGCATCGACCGCCGCACCCGCTGCGCGCAGCGCCGCCGTCCAGGTGTGGCGATTCATGGCGGTGTCGGTGTCGAGCTGAAAATAGGGTGAGCCGCCGGCCTCTTCTTCCTCGACCAGGCGCAGCGACAGGCCTCGCAGCGCCGCCACATGCATGCGGTCGTGTGCCAGTTCGATGTCGGCCAGGGAGGCCAGCGGCGCCTCGCGGTGATCGAGGGCGGCCGACACGCCGGAGACCAACAGCCTGTCCTCGATCGCATCAAGCCGCGCCGGACATTCGGGGTGACCCGGCCCCATCTCGTGCAGGCGGCAGTCGCGATGCGTGTAATAGCCCGTCTTGCTCACAGTCAATCTCCCGTGTATCAATTGTTTTCGGATAACGTCAGGCCATGCACGCACAGCACAAGATCCAATCACTTTTAAATCAGCTTAACACGGTGATCACCGGGAAAAGCTTACAAGTCCAGGACTGCGTCACCTGCCTGCTGGCGGGCGGGCATCTGCTGATAGAAGACGTTCCCGGGGTCGGCAAGACCACCCTGGCGCATGCCCTGGCGCGCACCTTTGGTCTGTCGTTCACACGCGTGCAATTCACGGCCGACCTGATGCCCAGCGACCTCACCGGCGTGTCCATCTATGAGCGCGGCAAGGAGTCTTTCGTGTTCCACCCCGGCCCGGTGTTCACCCAGGTGCTGCTGGCCGACGAGATCAACCGTGCCAGCCCCAAGACGCAGAGCGCGCTGCTCGAGGCCATGGAGGAAAAGCAGGTCTCGGTGGAGGGCGCCACGCGCCCCCTGCCCCAGCCCTTCTTCGTCATCGCCACGCAGAACCCGCACGACCAGCTGGGCACCTTTGCCCTGCCCGAGAGCCAGCTGGACCGCTTTCTGATGCGCATCTCGCTGGGCTACCCCGATCGCGCCAGCGAGCGCCAGCTGCTGGCCGGCGGCGACCGCCGCGACATGCTGACCGCCCTGCCGCCACTGCTGTCCGAGGCCGAGCTGGCCGCTCTGCAGCACCAGGTGCTGGCCGTTCATGCGGCCGCTCCGCTGCTCAACTACGTGCAGGACCTGATCGCCGCCACGCGCTCGGGGCGCTGGTTCGTGCAGGGCCTGTCGCCGCGCGCCGGCATTGCGCTGATGCGCGCGGCCAAGGCCCAGGCGCTGATAGAGGGGCGCGACTATGTGGCGCCCGACGACGTGCAGGCCATCCTGCCGCAGACCATCGCCCACCGCCTGGTGCCCGTGGGCGACGCCGGGCGCGGCAGCGTGGAGCAGGTGCGCGCCATGCTCGAATCCGTGCCCCTGCCCTGACATGCCAACAACCCCTGGCCAGGCGGTGAACCCCGCGGCCCCATTTCCTCCGACAAGCCCACCGGCAAGGCGCCGCACCGGCCTGCTCGCGCGCTGGTACCGCTGGTGGAGCGCGCGCCTGCCGCGCACCGACACATTGCAGCTGACCCAGCGCAACGTCTTCATCCTGCCCACCGGCGCGGGCTGGATGCTGGCGCTGACACTGCTGGTGCTGCTGGTGGCGTCGATCAACTTCCAGCTCAACCTGGGCTATCTGCTGACCTTTCTGCTGACTGGCAGCGCGGCCGCCAGCCTGTACCTGTGCCACGCCACGCTGCGCGGCCTGTCGCTGCGCCTGCTGGTGCCCGAGCCGCAGTTCCTGGGCGCGGGCGCAGTCCTGCAGGTGCAGTTGCACAACGCCGCCCGCGCCACACGCTATGGCATAGGCGTGGCCGTGCGCGGCAGCCATCAGTCGCGCGAATGGGTCTGGTGCGACGTGCCCGGCCAGGGCAGCGCCACGGTGCAGGTGGCCTTTGCGCCCGCGCGGCGCGGCCTGCAAGGCGCGCCGCTGTTGAAGCTGGAGACGCGCTACCCGCTGGGCACCTTTCGCAGCTGGGCGCTGTGGCGCCCGGCGGCGCAGGTGCTGGTTTATCCCCGGCCCGAGACCCCTGCACCGCCGCTGCCGCCACCTGAGCCGCACAGCAGCGGCCCCGGCCAGGCCCGCGCGCGTGGCCTGGGAGAATTTGACGGCGTGCGCGCCTACCAGCGCGGCGACCCGCTGAAGCTGGTGGTCTGGAAGAAGGCCGCCAAGTCGCTGGCCACCGGCAGCAACGACCTGGTCAGCCGCGATACCCAGCAGTCCCAGCGCCAGCAGCTGTGGCTGGACTTTGCCGCCACCGGCCTGCCGGCGCCCGAGGATCGCCTGTCGCGCCTGACGGCCTGGGTGCTGCAGGCCGACCGCCTGGGGCAGGACTACGGCCTGCGCCTGCCCGGGCGGGAGATCGCGCCCGACCATGGCCCGGCACACCGGCGCCGCTGCCTGGAGGCCCTGGCGCTGTGCTGATCGGAAATATGAACAAAATTGGCAACTAACGCAATGCCAACAAGCGCAAACAGCTATATTTTATATAGCGAAAAGACTGGCGACAAAAGCACTGGAGGCCGGCCATGACCCTGGCCGGCCGCCTGGCCCCGCTGTCGCGCCTGCCGCGCGATGCGCGCGACACGCTGTTTCTGCTGGCCGTCATCGCCTGCTGCATCGCGCCGCTGGCCGCGCACCTGCCGGCCTGGGCCAGCGCCATGACGGCCACGCTGCTGGCCTGGCGCGGCTGGCTCGCCGTGGGCGGTCGGCCGCTTCCAGGGCGCTGGCTCACGGCCTTGCTGCTGGCGCTGGTGGTGCTGCTGACGCTGCTGTCGCACGGCACCATCGTCGGGCGCGACGCCGGCGTGACCCTGATCGTCATGCTGCTGGCGCTGAAGACGCTGGAGTTGCGCGCACGACGTGACGCCATGGTGGTGTTCTTCCTGGGTTTTTTCACGCTGCTGGCCAACTTCTTCTATTCGCAGGCGCTGCCGATTGCCGCGCTGATGCTGGTGGCGCTGCTGGGCCTGCTCACGGCGCTGGTCAACGCACATATGCCGGTGGGCCGGCCGCCGTTCCTGCAGGCCATGCGCACGGCGGCGCACATGATGCTGCTGGGCGCGCCCCTGATGGCGCTGCTGTTTGTGCTGTTCCCGCGCATGGCCCCGTTGTGGGGCCTGCCCGTGGACAAGACCAGCGCGCGCACCGGCCTGTCGGCGCAGATGAGCATAGGCAGCATGGCGTCGCTGGTGCAGGACGGCAGCGTGGCGCTGCGCGTGCGCTTTGACGGCGGCGAGCCTCCAGCGCAGCAGGAGCTGTACTTTCGCGGCCCGGTGCTCACGGCCTTCAATGGGCGCGAATGGTTTGCCCTGTCGCAACCCGAGGCGCGCGCCGTCGCCGGCTGGGCCGCGCCCACGGCCGCCAACCTGCAGGTGCAGGGCGCGCCGCTGGGCTACGAACTGACGCTGGAGCCGCACCAGCAAACCTGGCTGCTGACCCTGGACGCCGCCCAAGCCCCGCCCGAGCTGCCCCATGGCGGCCGCGCGCTGATGTCGCCCGAGCTACAGTGGAGCGCCACCCGCCCCATCCACAGCGTGCTGCGCTACCGCGCCGAGAGCCACCTGCGCTTCACCCACGGCCCGCAGCGGCGCACGCCGCAGATGCAGCCCTATGTGCAACTGCCGCCCGAGCTGAACCCGCGCACCCTGGCCCTGGCGCGGCAGATGCAGGCCAACCCCCGGCTCGCCGCTGGCGGCGCCCAGGCCTTCGTCGATGACGCCCTGCGGCGACTGCGCAGCGGCGGTTACCGCTACACGCTGGAGCCCGGCCTGTATGGCGCGCACACCGCCGACGAGTTCTGGTTTGACCGCAAAGAGGGCTTTTGCGAGCACATCGCCTCGGCCTTCGTGGTGCTGATGCGCGCGCTGGACGTACCCGCGCGCATCATCACCGGCTACCAGGGCGGACAGCAAAAACCCATAGACGGTTACTGGACCGTGCACCAGAGCGACGCCCATGCCTGGGCCGAGGTCTGGATCGCCGGCCGCGGCTGGGTGCGCGTGGATCCGACGAGCGCCGTCGCCCCCGGCCGCGTCGGCCAGCTGCAGCGCCTGCAGGCGCCGCGCGGCATGCTCGGCACGGCCATGGACGCCGTCGTCAGCCCCACCCTGGTGCAGCACCTGCGCACCGTCTGGGAGGCGGCCAACAACGGCTGGAACCAGTGGGTGCTCAACTACACCCAGGCACGCCAGTTCGACCTGCTCAAGACCCTGGGCTTTGCCGCACCCAGCTGGCTGGACCTGGTGCGCCTGCTGGGCCTGCTGATCTGCGCCGCCGCCCTGGCCGGCGCCCTGTGGGCGCTGTGGGAGCGCAGCCGCCAGGACCCCTGGCAACGGCTGCTGCTGAAGGCGCGTGCGCGCCTGGCACGCGCCGGCCTGGCACTGCCCGCCCACCTGCCGCCGCGCGCCATGGCCAGCCAGGCGCGCGAGCGGCTGGGCGCACCCGCCGAGGCCGCCGCGCAATGGCTGCTGCGCCTGGAGCAAACACGCTACGCCCCGCAACCCGACGCCACCCTGGGACAGCTGCGGCGCGAATTCACCCGCCTGCCCTGGCCCACGGCACAATCGCGCGGCACAGGAACGCCATGACATTCTTGACCTTCAAAACTACATTTTTGATAGCTGCTTGCGCTTTATCCATAAGCGCTACAGCCAAAAACAACCCTAAAAAACAGCCTACCAAGGCAGCTCCCGCCCCGCATTACGCCGAAAGCGCCGAAGCCATGCGCTTCGCCGACGACCTGGCCGAACGCCGCGGCCTGGACCGCGAGTGGGTGCGCCAGGCCATAGGCCAGGCACGCCTGCTGCGCGAGGTGCCGCGCCTGGTGCTGCCGCCGCCCAAGGGCCAACCCAAGAACTGGGCCGCCTACCGCGCGCGCTTTGTCGAGCCGGTGCGCATACGCGCCGGCCTGCGCTTCTGGCAGGACAACGCCGAGACCCTGGCGCGGGCCGAGAAAGAGTACGGCGTGCCGGCCGAAATCATCGTCGGCATCATCGGCGTGGAGACCATCTACGGCCAGCACATGGGCGGCTACCGCGTCATCGACGCGCTGGCCACCCTCGCCTTCGACTTCCCCGACGCCCACCCGCGCGCGCCCGAGCGGCGCGCCTTCTTCCAGCGCGAGCTGGAGCAGTTCCTGTCGCTGATGGATCGCACCGGCACCGACCCGCACAGCCCGCGCGGCAGCTACGCCGGCGCCATGGGCCTGGGCCAGTTCATGCCATCGAGCTGGTCACGCTGGGCGGTGGACTTTGACGGCGACGGCCGCATCGACCTGTGGCGCAGCGCGCCGGACGCCATAGGCTCGGTGGCCAACTACTTCGTGGCCCATGGCTGGCACAGCGGCATGGCCACGCATTACGCCGTGGCCTTCGACACCGCCAGCCTGCAGCTTGACGAGCTGCTGGCCCCCGACATCCTGCCCACCTTCAGCGTGGCCAGCATGGCCGCCAAGGGCGCCCAGGTGCAGGGCGACGGCGCCACGTACGCCGGCCCGCTAGCCCTGGTGGAGCTGCAAAACGGCACCGCGCCGCCCAGCTACGTGGCCGGCACCGAAAACTTCTACGCCGTCACGCGCTACAACTGGTCAAGCTACTACGCCATGGCGGTGATCGAGCTGGGCCGGGCGGTGGCGGCGGCGCGGCCCTCACAGCCGGTTTCCCACTCCATTCACGGCGTATCGCAGCAGCCTCAATGACCGGGCGCTACCGCAGCGGCGCCTTGACTCTCCACAACGCCCCACACGTTGCATCCACGGTTGCACAACAAATCCAGTCATTCACAACCGTAAGCAAGCAGCAAGACATCTCCTATAAATTAACTTTTATTACATTAGTTACATTTAAGATGCATATGGTCATCGTGAAGAAATCAGTCGCTCTTGTCGTTTCGGCGTCGTTAGTACTCGCCGGATGTGCCACATCATCCAAGGACGTTGCATCGGCCTACGTTTCGCCTATTCAGTATCAAAACTACGATTGCGGCCAAATCGCCGCCGAGAATCAGCGCCTAGCAACCCGCGTTTCCCAACTTGGCGGCCGTCTGGATGAGGCAGCCTCCAATGACAAGGCGATCATGGGGGTGGGGCTGGTGCTATTTTGGCCAGCCCTATTCGCACTCGGAGGCACCAAGCAGCAAGAGGCAGAATATGCACGCCTCAAAGGAGAGCATGATGCGCTTCAACAAGCCGCAATTGCGAAGAACTGCAGCATATTGACAGCCAAGAACGAGTCGCCGGCAACAACCAGTCCTGTAGCTCCGGTTCCTAACACCACAGCTACAGCGGGCGCTGATACACACTCATCAGTAGTGAAACCCGAGCAGCCTTGATTTCTTCGTTTCTGCGCAAGCCCTGACACTCATCAGGCATCAGAGCCGCAGCATGCGACAGCTGGTTGGCATCTGCGCCTTCTCCGCCGTAATCTGGCGCACCACGCAAAAGCCGTAGCCCGAGCCTTCGACGTCGAACCTGACGCCCGGGGCGCCGAGGCGATCCATCACGCCGACCACCAGCGACTGCTGGAACTGGTGATCCGCCGCGCGCATGGCGCCAGCCTGGCCGTACAGGCTGACGCTGGCGCCCTCCAGCACGCGCCACGATTAATTGGGGTCAGACTCCAATTAGATTAATTGGGGTCAGACTCCAATTAGGTGCCGAATCTGGTTCTAGCCATTTTGATTATGGCGCAGGCCGCTATTCTTTTTGATGTTGCTGGCCGGGATGTGCGCCCGGCGGCGCACCTACCTTTCTTTGCTTCGTCAAAGAAAGGTAGGCCAAAGAAAGACGACCCTACTGTCCGTGTCCCCTTCGCTGCGCTACGGGGCA